>Ga0307509_10006106_pt1 | contig 16369 bp, 19 predicted proteins | sample 10_EM_MG_FD_202245 | JGI IMG/M metagenome (GOLD analysis project Ga0307509, IMG submission 202245) | Populus trichocarpa ectomycorrhiza microbial communities from riparian zone in the Pacific Northwest, United States - 10_EM | ecosystem: Host-associated > Plants > Roots > Unclassified | place... | reverse complement strand
AGGGACTTGGGGGTTTGGATGTTTCCTGGGGTGAGGAGGGAATGGTTTTTGTTGGCCATAGCGTTAAAGCTGAATGCTGTCTTTGTACCTTAAACAAATGCATATGATTTAAAAAAAAAAAAAAAAAAATAACTGTATTCATAACCTCTATTACCAATGGCCCGCTTTCTTACTCCTTTTTGTACCATCTTCTTTTGCTGCTAACCTTTCCCACCACATATACTTCCACTTCCTTTTCCCATAATGTTCAACTGATTTCAAATCTAGCATCCCCTTTCACTCAGTCATCCACGTCACAGATATAGAATCTGCGTGAAAATTCTAACACTCTCCCTTACGAAGAGTCCTATCCAGCTTCTTCATACCATTAACCATTCCCATTGCAGTTGTATGTTTCTCATGTGTAACATGTGGTAGGGCTTTGGTCATTATGTCCGCGATCATGTCTGAGCTCGGGCAGTATTCAATGAAGACCTTTTGTGCCATTACAGGTTCCCGAACGAAGTGGTACTGGATATGAATATGCATGGTCCGCGCATGATATTCTGGGTCCCTGGCTAAGGCGAGCGCCCCCTGGTTGTCTCAGTGAAGCTGTGATATCTGCCTGATATGTGCAAGCGCTCCCAACTCCTCCAACAAGACCCGAAGCCAAATGATCTCCTTTGCTGCTTGGGTCATTGCCATATATTCCGCTTCTGTTGTTGACAAGGCGATCGACATCTGATTCTTACTACTCCGGGATATAGCACCTCCATTCAAGAGAAAAACAGAGCCTCCAACAGACTTCCTATCACTCCCTGATCCCCAGTGCGCATCTGAATATCCTCCACTGGTATTACTCATTCCATATCTCAATTGCAGCCCTTTAGTCCCTCCCAGGTAACGAAAGATTCATTTCACTACTATCCAGTGTTCCCATACTGGCGCGTGGTTAAATTGACTCACCAACCCAACAGAATATGCGATGTCCGGCCTTGTCCCTAGCATCGCATACATCAGGGACCTGACAGCTGACTGATAAACCTCTGTGTCAATAGTCTTAACTTCTCTTTGTCCTGGACTAAGATCCTTATACGAAGGCAGTCTTTTACCAGGATCAAGCAGTGTGTAGCTTGGTTCAGTATCTTCCATCCTGTGTCGCTGCAGAATCTTGTTGATATACTTTTTTTGATGAAGGGTAAGCAACCGCTGATTTCTTTCTCTAGACATTTCTAGTCCTAGAAACGTCTTGAGCTCACCCAGGTCGGTCATCTGAAATGCTTTTGCAAGTGCCGTCTTTATCCAGATAATCTCCTTTAGTTCTGCTGCTGCTAGAATGAGATCATCAACATAGACTAACACAAGTAGCCTTCTCCCGTAGTTGATATAGAGGCTGAAGTCTTGAGCACTGCGGACAAACTTGTGCTCTATAAAAAATGCATCTATCTTCTGATACTATGCACGAGGGGATTGTTGTAACCCATAAATTGCCTTGACCAAACGACATGCCTGCACCTGCTGTACTTTCTCCACTATTCCTTCTGGACTTTCCATATAAATTTCCTCCTCAAGTACACCATTGAGGAATGCTGTCTTAACATCCATACTATGGAGTTCCCAATCATTTTCTGGTGCCAGAGCAAGTAGCACACGGAGTGTTGTAAACTTTGCAACTGGAGCAAAAGTTTCTTGAAAATCAATCCCTGGTTCCTGCGAAAGCCCTTTTGCCACTAAGCGAACCTTAAACCTTCCGTCTTCCCTTCTTCTGCACAGCCATCTACACCCGACAATATTCCTGTTCTTTGGGGCCTTTTCAATAACCCAGGTTCCATTCTTCCGTAGCGATTCCAATGCAGTTTCCCATGGTGCCTTCCAAGCAGGGCCATCCTTTCCTGAAAGAGCTTCCTGTAATATTGCCGGTTCCTCTGCCACTGCCATAAATGCCTGCCAGGCAGCAGGGCGAAACATCTCTCGTATTGGTTGAGTCCGTTGTGGTCTTCCAGCCACCTCCAGTCCTATCGGGCCTCTATTTTCTTGTTCTCTAATCGCGTTCTCCTGTACCGGCGGTGGTCGAACAATTATTGTATCGTGCTCATAAACTTGTGTAGCTGTATTTTCTTCCTCTGGATCAATTGGCAGTAGAGGTTGATCCATATCCAATTCCTGTTCTTCCTCGCTCGATATATGTCCTTGTTCCTGCGCCTCATTTTCTCTTATTTCTTCTTGTACTTCTGATGGTCTCAGTTGTCCCTGGCACTCTACCTAGCCAGCGGTACCCTATCCTGCTTGTGAAGTATTCTTCATTATTGTTGTTTCGTCAAATACAATATCCCTGGTTATCAGAACCTGTTTCCTGCTCTCATTATAGACCCTGTAGACCCGACTGCCTCTTTCCTCCTTATATCCTATGATTCGACACCTTTGTCCCCTTGGGTCTACCTTTCTTCTATTCGCTGAAGGAATATGGCGGTAGGCAATACAACCAAATACTCTTAAGTGGCCAATTGATGGTGGATGTCCAAACCAGCTTTCGAAGAGTGTCTTATTTTCACGCGAGCTCGACGGCAAGCGATTTACAATGTGTACTGCAGTAAGTACTGCAAATCCCCAAAATTCCTTCCCTGATCCTGAATAGAATAGCATACATCGCACCATTTCCATGATTGTACGGTTGGCTCTCTCGGCAATCACATTGTGTTCTGGTATATAAGCTGGTGTAATCCGTTGTGTCATCCCGTGTTCTATAAGATAACTCTGAACGGCATTCCCGGTGTACTCTCCTCCTCTATCGCATCTGAGCTACTTAACTTTCTTTCCTGTCTCTCGCTCTACCTTTGCCTTATATTGCTTAAACCTTTCAAAAACTTCTGACTTCTGTGTGAGAAGTGATAAAGCAATCCGTCCTGACCACTCATCAATAAATGTGGTAAAGTACCGGTCTCCCATGAACCCTGTAGTTGCAAGTGGTCCACACACATCGGAATGAATTGTGTGCAATAGCTCTTCGCTCTTTTTCCTCTGTCCTGTGAGATTTTCCCTGCTTTGCTTTCCTTCTGCACATATTGTGCATATTGGCTCTTCTGATGCCATCGTCTCTGCTAGCCCAAAGTCGGTCACTGACTTTCGAAGATTTTCCACAGCCTGCTCACTTATACTGCAGTAAGCTATCCGTCTATGCCAAATTTCCTTTGTAGTAGTGTCTTTCTGCCATGATATTCCCGTACATGCTACATCTTGTAGCCCTAACAAGTAGTAAACATTTCCTTGACCTTTTCCAATTACCCTTTCGGTATTCCCCTTACTGACCACGCATCCTTTGGCTGTAAATTCTACCTGGAATCCTTTGTCCACAATACTTGCAATACTAATCAAGTTGCTACCGATATTGGGTACATGCAGTACCCCTGGGAGCGAGATTATTCCTGAATCTATATGGAGAGTGATATTTCCTTGACCCACTGCCATGATTTCCTTTCTATTTCCTATTGTAATTGAGGTATACACAACCGTAATATAATCCTCTAGTAATTCCCTGTGAGCGGTAAGGTGCCTTGAAGCACCTGAATCTATAATCCAATCTCCGGTTCCAATTCCACGAGTTGCCAATCCCACAAATGCCAAATGTCCTTCACCGTTACCCTTCTGTACGTCATTCTTTCTTATAAAGCACTGATTCTTCCAGTGCCCTTCCTTGTTGCAATAATGGCAACGACTGCTAACTGTTCCATACCCTGATGTTCCACGTCCTCTGTTACTAACAGAAGAACCACCTCTCATTCCTCTGGTAAAACCCCTGTTCACTGGACGACAGTATCCACTACCCCTATAACTGCCTTGACGAAAGGTAGGTCCTGCTGGAAAGGCTGAGAGTGGGGGGGTATTGTGGCTGTCTGCCGTACTATGTGCAGCCTATCTGCGTGTCGCTTCTTGAAGCAACCTACCGGTAAGGAAGTCAAACGTAATATTATCCGCGCGTGACTGAACCGCCATGATCAATGGCTTATAGGACTCCCCAAGTGATAGGCTCAACATCGACACGAGATCACTATCTGGGATACCCACACCATCTGGTGAGTGGTTTGCTACGTGAGCAGCGAGTTCCTTGAACTTATTGACATGTGCAGACATGTCTTGTCCTTCCTTTAAGTGCAGACTCCATATCCTCTGCATGAGTACCATTCGTCCATTCGATCCTATACCCTGGTGAACCTTCGCCAGAGCCTCCCAGGCCTCTTATGCATTCCTCGCCGCTTGGATATGCGGTATCTGTGAGTTACAAATATTAAGAGACATAATGGTAAAAGCTTGGTCGTTGATCCGTTCCCTGACTGCCTCCTCAATTCTGCTATCTTCTGCAGAACCATCCTCTAGCGCACGGGCAAGCCCTTTTTCCTTCAGAATCCGCAGGATTCTAAACTTCCATGCAAGATAGTTACTTTTCCCAGTTGCCATTGAACCATCAAGCTTCTCGATCGAGTAACTCAATAAGGTGAATGGTTGCGAATAAGTTGGAGCGACAGGTGGAGTACTTGCTGCTGCTGCTGCAGCTCACGTGATAGCCATCGTGAAAGATATAGGTTGAGAATAAAATAGATAGAGGGAATTGAAAGATGGTGTAGACTAATTCCTTCCGCGATCTGGGCTCATAACCTGTTGTACTAAGTTCCTCTATCACCGTTGAGTTTTATTCTATCCTTCTACCTACTGCAAGCGTGGAGATCTTATATACTACAGGATAGCAGTCACAACCCACAAGGAGCACCCATGTCCTGATTTCCTGCCCAGGTAGGAAATTGTTTTAGAACTAGCTTCGCACTAGACAACACCCTGTCATTTCATTCCTCGTCGAGGAATGAAATGACCAGGGTATGACCAGTAGTTATACTGAGTTCTATATATACAAAAACTCTAACCATATTCATAACCTCTATTACCAATGGCCCGCTTTCTTACTCCTTTTTGTAACATCTTCTTTTGCTACTAACCTTTCCCACCACATATACTTCCACTTCCTTTTCCCATAATGTTCAAGTGATTTCAAATCTGGTATCCGATTTCAATCAGTCATCCACGTCACAGATAGAGAACCTTCGTGAAGATTCTAACAATATAGCCTCCCCTGGGAGACCAACCGCGATGTCTATTGACCTCTTATGCTCAGTTATTTTTGTTTGGTCCGAGTGTTGAAATGTGATTTCTCCAATGAGAGAATTAGCAGGCAGCTGATATGTCTGACCTGCTGGTGACAGCTGCGGCCTGCCGGGTGGCATCAGGGGGTATTGAATGATGTTGATATTCTGCACCATATCGAATATGTTTTCAAGTATATTCATTTGATAAATATGAGAGGCTATAGATGTGCCTCTGGGGGATCTTGTGGAAGTTCTGAATAGCAGATGATTCTTGGTATAGGGTCCTCCACTTTTGAACTGTTGTTATTATATATAAAACACTATGATCTTTTAGGCCGGTTGAAAGAGTCAACTATTTTTAACAATATATTAGGGAACCGGGATCTGACGCTCTACCACAGGGCACCCCCATAATCAGATTCAACTTGAACATATGAAATGCAGTAAAGACTCTTGCGTTCGAACAGGAAATATTCTCGGTCTACTCTCAAGATCCTGAAACAAACAATCCAAGGCTGCGCCACGTGACCTTTACGCTAAGCAATTCAAAATACTTAATCGAGTTTAGATCATTCGGGCCGCTTGACCCTACGTGCGATCTACACGCGTTGTTGATATCACCCCAATAGCCTTACCCTTGAAAGTACACAAGGCTGAGATAATCTGAGAAATCTCGCACTATGCCTAACAAATGTCCATTCTGCCGACAGACATACAGCCGGTCTGATGCACAGGAGCAGCACCTGCGAAATGCAGACGCAAATCTCAATATCCTCTTAGCGTCTACAATAAAAGATGCATCCTCACCGACCACTAACGATAACAAAGGAAGCAACATATTGCCCCACCTGGGGCATCTCCGCACGGATTCCGACCATCAATCGGATCCAGATCCCACTGGACATGCGTACGGCGCATTTGATGACAACAGTCACGAGTCTGATACAGAGATAATCAACAAAACTGCGAGTCCATTAACAAGTAAACCGATGCTTTATGAAGAGGCCGGCAAATCTATATGAGATGTCAAGGGTTTTGAGCAAGAATAAAGCAATCTGTGTTTGCACCAATGGTCCCCATCAGCAAAAGTTTACCCTGCGTCAGTAAGGGCGCCGTTGCGTCCTGACGCACACGACGTTGAATCTGCATCCCCTGCGTCCTGTGCGTCCTAAGTTGCGTCCTCTGCGTCCCATGCGCCCTGTGCGTCCTGACTTGCGTCTCCTGTGTCCTGTGCCTCCTGAGTTGCCTGGCAACGCCTGCTCAAATTCCATGCGTCCTGAGTTTCCTCGCAACGCCGGCTCACATGCCATGCCACCCGGGCCGCGCTGCGAGCTTCTTTGTGTCAGGATGGGAGGTTGCCTCATAGCAGTGTCCTGAATACCTCTAGGCGCCCGCCCGTTCAACTTACTTCGATCTGCTAATGGATGCAGCCTATTATCGCGTCTTCGTTGCGTCGGCTGCCATCGCGAGTAGTAGCACTTTTTTCTTTAAATCATGTCTTCCGCGCGCGGGTTATATACTACTGATCATCCGCCCTTGTTGTATATGGATCTGGTGATTCAACTCTATAGCTTGTTTATTCATCGGTAGATTTTATACTACTATACTAGCACTAGGTTCCTCCCTCAATCAATCCCCGAGGCAAAATAGCATCGCAGATGCCTTCTGATACCCGGATCCCTTAATATACCTCGTTAAATGTTCTCAAATTGATACAGCTATTGACAATCCAGCGCCGATGCCCCTCCGGGATAAGGTGCGCTGGGCCAAGAATTGTCCCTATGTCAACTACAGTAAACTCGCGAGCATCCTGCTTCATTTGGACGGTAACAAGGCTATGTACATCTGATATCGGCCCTGAGTTCAATGCGCTCACAAACTGAACGCCAGCCAGGCGGCGCACTCGATCCTCGCATCTGTAGTCTCTGATTTTGAAGAGTGCAACGAGCTTGGCAGAAGACGGCCCCGGAGCGCACCATACATGTCTTCCGTTCCAGCCCGGACCCAAACCCAATCATTGCGACTTCCGTGGTTCCTAAAGTTGAGAGCCCCCGTGCATCGCGCACGGTGGATGTCGTATATTTCCGTTTCTTGGAACGCAAGAACTGGAATTTCTAGTTGTGTCAGTAGCTCCACTGGAAGTGATTCGAGTATCTCAGGGTCCTCCGGAAGACGGCGCTCTGGCGGGAGATTATGCCGGCTGTATCGGATCAATCCACGACATATAATTTGAATGGAAACCCCCAAAACCGGACTAAAATCGCCCATGTTGCAAACATCATCCCGGCGTCCCTTCAGCATCCTCCTACGAATGCCAGGCGCTGTTGTGGTTGTAGTTGTGTGCAACTGTTCCACCACGTCGGGAGAGAGATCTGTACCGCAACGTCGCAGAGATTCCAGATTCAATAGTCTCATTCGGATGCCATGCTGTCGACTATAGCTCTGCACAATTTGGGGTGAGACATTCTTTTTATTTGATTGCCGCCATTCAGCCTTGATTTGCGTCTTATGCGCTAGCTCGCCGTACTCGGTTGAATACATCGGAATATTGCCAAACTGGCGTATATGATCACAAAACTGACTGAGCAAATGCATCTTGATGAAGTTGAAATGCGATTCACAAAAGATCAAGTCGCTACGTCGCTTGGTTTCTTCTTCCCTTTCTGCGTTGGACATCCGGCGCCGTTTCGAGGGTGCGATGCGCTCCCTTGTCTTAGGCCTATCATGTCGCAGCTCCCTTCGTTGCTCATCGATCTTCGCGCGTATGTGTTTAGTTACTCAAAACTCTAAAAAGATATCCTTCATCTTGTGAAATGTGTCCAGATAGTCTTCCATATAGGTCATTGTTTCCCCTGTGTGGCTTCGGTATTGCGCCATCATATTGAAATCGACCAGGGCCCTGACACATCTGAGAGCACGCTTGAACGGTATGAGTTGGGCACTCCCGGGCTGACGCAGTGCCACAGCCAGAACGCCTAGAACACACCGCCCAAGGTTCCGCATCTCTTTCCCTTGCCACTGCATAACCTGGCGGTAGGCTTTTTTGGGTACAAGGAATCTGGGGTAAGGCGGTAATGCCTTCCAAATTTCATCAAATACCTCAAGTCGTCTGTGCTTTTTCAGAAAGCCCTGGATTCAGTCCATGTTGTGCTTGAATAACCCAAGATAAACTGTATGGAGCATGTCTGGTTTGTGTAAATATGACGGCGAAATTGGGTTGAGCCCGTAAAAAACATTTTGACCTAATCGAATACCAAGACTCTCTGACGTGATGTCAGGCGTGGTCGGTTTCTCCGATCCAATTTTCATAGTCGTATTGGTGATATATTGCGTAATCTCTCACTGGATAGACTTTCATGTTGGTGCCTAAATCGACCACAGGCTCCTCGGATCTATGACAGACGTTGGATTTTATTCCATGCAGCGCAACGTTTTCCGTGTGGTCCGCAATCCACAAGACCAAGATTGGGAAGCACCTCCGAACCTTCCCATAAGCGCAGTCAATTGGTACGCCGTCATGCGCCGGATCTTGTAGAGGCCCAAAGATGAGTTCAAATACGTCCCGTAGGGTGTCAGTGTTGATTTGTCTCGAGTGTTGAACTGCTTTGGAGGACTTTGATAGTTTTGGGGGAATGGGCAATAAAGCAAGAAGCAGAACTGCCATGGATGTGGGGCTGTTGTTGTGCCGGCCGGACGGAAGCTTTCCACGCGTGATATAGACAGGCCATGCTTTCTTGTCGCCGGAGAAGTTTGTGAGATGCGTCTGATCAGACATCCCTATGATCAGAACAAGCGTCGCGCCTGGCGGAAGTGTCTCCTGGTTTCAGTAAGCGATTGTTTACTTAAAACAGGGTTATGAGGCTGTACTTGAAGATCCCACCACCAGTCCGGCGTGTGCATTTCTGCGTATATCCGTTGTCCATTGGTGTCGTATTCCCTGCGCGGCGTGTAGACGAAGTCATCTCTGTAGGCGATCTGGCGGAGGAGATATCTGACGCAATCTAGAACGTTGCGATAGAAGAAGGGCAATGTTTGCTTGCCATAATCAACCTGTCCTTCGTTCCATTGAAGATATGCACTGTGAGGATCCAATGCCTGGAGGAGGTTCTCAACCGTATGCATGCAACTATACGCGGCCGATGAAGCATTACCGAGACCACTCGAGAAGTATTCATTGATTCGTGACTTAGGTACTTTACCCTCAATGAACCAAGACGCTAGCTTGAAACGGTGTGCGCTACTAAATGGGGACCATGGGTGCTGACAGAGACTGCTTTGTTCTTGCTCAAAACCCTTGACATCTCCTATAGATTCGCCGGCCCCTTCATAAAGCATCGGTTTACTGGGTAATGGACTCGCAATTTCGTTGAGTATCTCTGTATCAGACTCGTGACTGATGTCATCGAATGCGCCGTCCGCATGTCCGGTGGGATCCGGATCAGATTCATAGTCGGAATCCAGGCGGAGATGCCCCTCGTGGGCCATTATGTTGCTTCCTTTGTTATCATTAGTAGTCGGTGAGGATGCATATTTTATTGTAGACGCTAAGACGATATCCAGATTTGCGTGCGCATTTCGCAGGTGGTTCTCATATGCACCAGACCGGCTGTATTTCCGTCGGCAGAATGGACATTTGTTAGGCATGGGGCGAGATTTCTCAGATTATCTCGGCCTTGTGTAGTTTCGAGTCTAAGGCTATCGGGGTGATGTCAACAACGCGTGTGGATCGCACGTAGGGTAAAGCGGCCCGAATGATCTAAACTGCATCAAGTATTTTGAATTGCTTAGCGTAAAGGTCACGTGGCGCAGCCTTGGATTGTTTGTTTCAGGATGTTGAGAGTAGACCGAGAATATTTCCTGTTCGAACGCAAGAGTCTTTATTCCGTTTCATTTGTTCAAGTTGAAACAGATTATGGGGGTGCCCTGTGGTAGAGCGTCAGATCCTGGTTCCCTAATAAATTGTTAAAAATACTTGAATCTTTCATACGGCCTAAAAGATCATAGTGTTTTATATATAATGGGAACAGATCAACACAGGAGGACCTCATACCAGGAATCATCTGCCATTTAGAACTTCCACAAGATCCACAAGACGCACATCTCCAGCCTCTCATATTTATCAAATCAATATACTCGAAAACATATTCGATATGGCGCAGAATATCAACATCATTCAATACGCACTGATGCCACCCGGCGGGCCGTGGCTGGCCCCAGCAGGTCAGACATATCAGCTTCCTGCTATTTCTCTCATTGGAGAAATCTCATTCCGACGCTCGGACAAAAGAAAAATCACTGAGCATAAGAGGTCAAGGGGCATCACGGTTGGTCTCCAAGGTGACGCCATATATCGTGCATGGCGGGACGCTGTTAAGGATCAAATGTTAGCCAGGGGTTATCAGACGGATCTTCACCACTTCCCTGACTCAGAATTGCTGCAAATTGTCACCGGCTTCCGGCAATTGAGACCCACCTGCGATGAACTCGCCACTGCATCTGCAGCGAATGACACACCTGGTATGCAGGAGGTGGACGAGGCAGTGGTTCAAGTGGTTAAGGACTGTGGGAAGAAGTTGACTAATACAATCAACTTGCAAAATAAGCCGTTTCCGCAGGTTCCGGGAGTCCCTCCGGCGCAGGTGATGGTCCCGAACATATTACTCGCTGCGAATACCCCCTCTGGGAGCCAGTGTGGTCTTGCAACAGCTGTACAGAATGCAGGCGCTGGCGCCCCAAATCCTCCCACAGCCAATGTACCCGGGCCAGCTCAATTCCAACCTGCTCAGGCTACTGGTCCATACCAAATCCTTCCTCCCCCGCCGAATTCCCAAGGGCCAATACAACTTCCTTTGCCAGCGTCTGGAAATCCTGGTCCGTCAGGAAGCACTGGACAGAATATACCTCCCCCAGCGATGCGCCCTCTCAAATTGCGGTTGCGCTTGTCTGCTAGCACACTCAAAATATCAGGTGCTGCATCGGCGAATAACCCACAACAAATGTTTCCTCATATCGTGGTGAATAACCAGCGACTCAACAATCCTCCTCAGACAGCCGGTGGTGCAAACCAAATCCAGGCTCCCCCACTGAATCCCCAAAGGCCAAACCAACCTCCCTCAACAGCGTCTGCAAATGCTGGTCTGTCAGGAAACCAAATCCAGGCTCCCCCGCTGAATACCCAAGGGCCAAACCAACCTCCCTCCACAGCCTCTGCAAATGCTGGTCCGTCAGCAAACCAAATCCAGCCTCTCCCAGCAAATTCCCAAGGGGCACACCAACCTCCCTCTAGGGTGTCTGCCGGTCCTGGTCCGTCAGGAAGGGCGACGCAGAATAATCCTCTCCCGGTGATTGCCCCTGAGATATTAAGATTGCGCTCGTCGGGAGTCAGAATGCACAAAATGGGTGCACCCCTCGTGAATAACCCTCCGCAAATCCAACCAGCTGCCCCCTTAACTATCCTTGGTACGCCTGCGCCGGCCAATTATGAGGCTCAGATAATTCGCCATACGCTAGATCAGCCTAATGTAAGGCAAAACGCCCCAGATCTATGTGATGTAAGGCAAATAAGTGAGTGTTTTTCGAAATTTCCACAATGATTTGTGTGGTGACTTACTAACAAATGAGATACAGACTCGAGGGCTCTACTTGGTCTCCCACGGCCCTGCGCATTGTTTGGCAACGACATCCGGTTCATAGTGACGCACCGCGACCCAATTATGGTATCCTCTATTGGCGCTATCCTTATATCAATTCTGTGGATTTTGCAGAGTTAAATTCATATGACCTTGGGGGCTTGTCATCGGCAATTTTAAGATGTGTACCCGGAGACAGCATTTGCTACATATTGGGCGCCACAGCCGAAGGCCGGCGCAAGCTTCGTGCAGACCCTACACACGCACTACATTATTCAAATTATATTTTCATCCAGAGTGATGAGCACGTAAGTACCTGGCTCTTGTCGAATCAACCTAATGAGGACCCACTTGACGTGCTCGTTTATTGTCATCGCCCATCAACGCCAGCTAGACCAGCTACACCAGCGGAGCCCAGACACAGATACCTCGCACCAAATGCTGTCTCTAATTGGGCAAACGCCTTAGCCGGACGTAATGTCTCCCCGGCAGCTCAACCGAAGGGAAAAGCTATTCCCATGAATAGTACTAAGGCCAGTGGATCACAAAACCCACAAGATTCTCCCCTTTTTCTTTCGGGATGGTCCAGCTCATCATCAGATGTTTCAGACGACGTTGATTTGCACCGTAGTAGGGTTGTCAGTATTACATCTCCTCTTGACCAGGGCGGCGATTGCACAGGACATCGGATACCTCTCTCAATTAAACTGCAGGGAATGCCGAACCCACATCACATGATGAAACAGCTATGGAGTACCACGCATGACGATAAGGCACGGAAGCGTAAGGCGCAGTTTGAGGTCGATAATTGGGATGAGCGCAGGTCCAAAATGCTGTGTCTTGCTGCTTCTGGTAAAGAATTTTGGAAAGAGGACCAGCTTCAGAAGCGCCGAATGGTTTTCGAAGAGGATAGTAAGGATGAGCTCCCGGTTAAGAGACTATGTTTGCCCCCAAAAGTGTAATCCAGATTATGGCGCGTAGATTGAGGCTGCGTCTACAGAGACGCCGAGTGTATTAGCATTTGATATTGATAGTTTTAATAGAGTATCATAATTAGACTTACAAGAGATTTAATTGCTCATAGCACGTCAATCAAGTCGGAGGTGTTCATCTTCGTCAGGCGAAAGTCATGATGCCCTTGGCTTGTGTTGGGTGTGTGATGCGCAGCAGGGTTGGGTTGACCTCTTATTCCCAGCCTTAGCCCTTTGTGGACGCCAAGGGACGCCAAGATGCATCGCAGTACGCGAAGTCTCGTGGCGTCAAACTCACATGAGTCTTAAAAAGGTGTTTGATGACATGCAATGGGAGACTAAGCCATCGATCTATTCTCTACATTTCGTATATGCTCCCTTTGCAATTTGTTCTTCTATCGACGATCATTGTTAGTCACGCCCATGATACTTTATCATGAAAGTGCCTTCTACACCCAACCCTATCCCAGGCACCTACAGTACCTGCCGGACCCTAAGGGCGACAAACAAGGAAGAGCAAGAGCAGACCCAACGCTCTTGCTCTTGACGCCTATAAGAGGTCCTCTCATGCGCCCCATCCACATCTTCCTGTTACCTCCAGACATACCACACTTACCATTGCGCTTTTCGAAAGCGCCCCGACGGCCTTCATCGGGAGAGATGTTTATGTCAACTACAATCCATACCCTCAGAGCCTTACTTGACCTCGTATCAATAGCCTTAGTCGGCCAACCATATTGTTTGCCCTGGCGGCTTGATCCAATTCATTCATCCACGAACAAATGGCGCCCCCAGGCAGAGCGAGACGTCAATTACGCAAGGGAAAGTAAGCAAACATCCACACCTAACTTTAGAGATCAACGTTAACTCTCTGCTTCTCAGAGGTCCTGCGGATCAGCCTCGGACGCCAGAAGTTCAGAGCGGAATACGAAGAAGCACTCTCGCACGTTCGGCAGGCCGTCGCCCCGCGGAAGACGCATTGTGAGCAATCATTGTCCCCCCTGCTCTGCATGAATAGAATAGCGAACTGACAAATCTTTCACTTTTTCAAATGAACAGAGAACCGGAGCCTGTTGAGCGCACACACTTCCAGCAAGCCGTCGGGGATTCCGGGTATTTAGATCCAAAGTATCGAGTAGTCTGAATTGGTTATACTGACTGTCTAACTCAAACCAGGACTGTATATGGCGACATTGCATATGGGAAATGGTGGTGTGGATTCAAGCATCCGCGTGGCGCATCTTCCGTCTATGCTACATGGCGCGAGCAAATCAATGCCCATATTATAGCTCGCCTTCTTGACCCCGGTCGCCTAACTGAATCGCAAGTTGACTCAATTGTTTCGTTTGCTCGCAGCCTTTCGCCAGTCAAGGAGCGTATTGAGCTCATCAAAAGCCAGCACCACCCGGATGATGTTGGAGAGTTCATCCGTCATCTGAAAATTCTGGTCAAAGATTCGGCCAAGAAACTGCAGATGTCGAATGAGGGCCAAAAAGCTCAGCGGGATCTTCGTGGCGACATTGTGGAACCTCCTGGTCTGTATTACCAATATTTATTCCGTATGCCCTTGACTGACAGCAGATCCCAGTGCCTTACTCGGATTGGCATTCCCCATTTTCCCCGCGTGCTTTGAGAATGCATATTATTCGAAGGACTGGTGCGCTGCCTACCGTGCATCCGTTCCTCGGCCACCTATGGTTTGTAAAAGACTCCGACAGGGGAATCGCCTAGGGGGTTCTGACTACACCGAGCATCATGGATTTGCTCCGGGTAGTAATAGTGCAAGACGTGGAAGAGGAAATTTGATGCCCCCGGTATCTAATTGGTGCGACAGGTGAAGGTGCCGCCATGCTACCTCAGAACCCGGATGATCCACTCCCCCTACGCCAGCTCATATTTCTCAATAGAAATAACCACATTCGTGTGTGGTTCCTCGCTAACAAAGGCCACGATCCCCTCGACCTAATGGTTCTCGTGTCACGTCGCGAAGATGGCGAGGACCTGGACGAAACCCCTGAGCCTTCCAATGGGAGGTATCCATTTTTTGACCGCGACGTCTGGAATGAGTCGGCTGGGGGAGAAGACTCTGTGAGGGCAATGCGGGATGAAGAGTCTGTTGACAACGAGGAATGGCTAGAGGCCGAGCCAGAGGTGGAAACTCGGGCGCCTCATGGCGCTGGGGTGATCTATGTGGACGACGGCGATGTAAGTATCGAATCCGCAGCATCATTCATCTATCTTTATCTTTCACATTAAAATGGAATAGCTAATTACAGAAGGATCTCCAGACACTCAGAGATCCGGGCCCCTCAACACGCCGGCGGAATATTCCATCGCATAACGAAGTACCGGCATGCTCTAATCCAATTGCGACGGCGTCGGGGTTGCACTGTTCAGGCCCTTGGGGGCCTTCTGAGTTGGAGAAATTTCGAGCGCTTCGCGAAATGGCGAAGGAGCACCCGTGGATGCTTGATTGGCTGGCAAACCCAGGAGCTGTATCTGTGAGGCATCAAGGACACGATGGCGCCGAGGACACACCTCCTGCCAGTCTATCTATGTTTTGCGACGCAGTTCCACTCTCGCCTCCCGCAGCTTCACATGCTGGGCTCGATCTCACACCTCCGGAGAGACCAATAGAACATCCCTCTCCCCCACCTCAACACCCGTCAGCCACAATCAATGAGTCCCCGACCCAGCCACCAGCTCCAGTGACACACCAGGTACGCTGATCTCAAAACCGTAGTTCTCCGCTAGCCCCAAACAATGATAGCTGGAATCCCATACTTGTGAGCGTATGATCGTTAGTTTGGGGTACGACCGGTTTAGGGTCGTGACTGCCACTTGGGGGTTTTTCCCGTTGTGTGGGCTTTTCCTGTTTTGTGTGTTTGTGCGCTCTCTTCTGTATTTAGTCTGAGCTACCAGTAGAGAGCTTCCCAATTGTACATCGAACATCCACATCGTTATTATCACATACCGGAACCACCATCTACGTGCTTTTCTCTGTGCTTTGCGCCGTTACCTACGCTACCCCAGTTATCATTGGGTTGTGAGCGAGGTGCCATCAGAGTGTCGCTATCAGGTTATGAGCCCGGCCTGACAAGTCCGGAAAAAGCTAGGAAAATCTTTTCTGCCTGTTGAGGAGAAAGGTTTTCACGGAAGACGATCAAACAAATCCATCCATCCATCCATCCATCTACCCAACGAAGCGGTGTATTGCGGGCGAGTCTATCTCACGTACCTAGTCAACGGACGCTGTTTTTCGCGGAATACAAGATGACTGAACAAGGAGGTTTAGTATCTCTGATGGGATCAGGCTTTCCGAAGCTTGATGGAACGAATTATCGCATGTGGTCTATGCGAATGACAGATGTCCTCCAACGGTAGGGACTGTGGGATTTGACGATCGGTGATGAAGAGATTGCGAACCGGCCTGACTCCACCATACTCGTTCTACCTCGAGAGTATCAGACTGCCTTGGACCGATACCAAGCGCAGAGGAGGAGGATTCAGAAGGCTGTTGGAACTCTTCGCATGGGTATGACAGACGCCATCGCTGTTTCCTACTACAACGAAGTATGGATAACACCAGGGAAGATTTGGAAAGACGTCCAGAGCAACTACGAGACTGTAGTTGGCTACGACGCAAATCACTTACAGA
>Ga0307509_10006105_pt1 | contig 16370 bp, 17 predicted proteins | sample 10_EM_MG_FD_202245 | JGI IMG/M metagenome (GOLD analysis project Ga0307509, IMG submission 202245) | Populus trichocarpa ectomycorrhiza microbial communities from riparian zone in the Pacific Northwest, United States - 10_EM | ecosystem: Host-associated > Plants > Roots > Unclassified | place... | reverse complement strand
CAATCGTGACGACCGTGTTTCCCAAGTTGTCACACCATTCCTTGATCATGATCGCAGAGATCCTCCTTGTCCTCGCTGGTCATTCCTCGTCCCTGTTTCCAACAGATTATTCCTTGAACACAGCCATGATACCCCTGCTTCATCCAGGCGAGCAGCAGAGTCTAGAAGCCCTAGGATTAATTGCCTTTCGTTACAGAAAAATCAAAACATCATGCGCCATTCTATCGCGCTCTCCATCGCGCTATATCTGCGCGCTTTGCGCGACATTAAGCCATATCCTCAAGGATGACTACGAATCCCTCGTAATACAGACAGAGACCAAGGTCCTGAAGCGCGATTCAGCCCTGGTGGCGAGCGGCGCGTTCGTTCCATTATCAGCTGTGCGTGCCATATTTTCAGTGTGGGACGCTCCTCTGGCTGCCCTCGCAGCCCTTGTAAATGAAGTGGAATCTGAGAAAGAATGGAAACCTGGACCGCTCATTGACTTGCTTGTTGCTCGCTCCAAGACGGGTGTGCATCGAATCGCTGACATTATTTCCCGAATATCTGTCGCTGTTCAACGCGTCTGGAGAACCCAACTAACCGCGTTTCTCATCCATGGATCACTCTCATCCGTCGACCCACTTGCTGGAGCAGACCTTGCAATTAGAGAAGGCTCAATACCATCCTGTGTTTCATCACAATCGCGTGAATCTATTGCCTACATCGGTCGGGCAATCGCAACTGTCAAGGGGGTAAAGGGGCAAAAGCAGCCCCCCAGAAGTCTTGCCATAGACCACACTGCTATGCTGGAGGGTGTACTTCCTGTAGATCAGCATGCATTCGATCTCGTTATTTCACAAATACGAGTAAACGTTGGGGAATGGCTGTGGTTGAACGTATTGACCAAACAGGACGTTGACGATGCTGTGGATTCACTGTAGGTGTATCACTTCGTTGTGTGTATTTCTTGATACCAATAGTTCTCTAGGGCAAATTATTTCCTTCTCAGGAATGGTGAATTCAGTTTATCAGTCTTACGTGAATTCGAACGGTTAAAGATCTCTCGCCTGACCTCCCGGCCTGGCGCCCCTTCCATGATTCGAGAACAGGACTTGAACCTTGCCTTGCTTCGTGCCTCACTAGGTACCACGGCACAACACGACCCCTACCTTACTCGATTACGCTTCGTCCTCCCTGGTGGGCCATTACGACCCTTGCTTCCATCTTTAACGGACGATGCCCCTCCAACATCACCATCATCCACCCTACAACCAACATCCTTATTCGACACACATCTCCTAGGCACCACCCTCCAACTATCATACGACCTTTCATGGCCATTAGATCTATTTCTCGATCGGGCGGATCTTTCCATATACTCGAGCATATTTTCATTTCTCTCCGCGCTACGAAAAACTCACACAAGAGTAAATACATGTTGGACATCGTTGTCCAATTCACAACGGGCGCGTCGGCGATGGACTGGCTTTGGGGAAGGTGGTACAGCGGAGGATCAGGAAGCCAGGGTGCAGATGCTGAGATGTGGTTGGGGAGTTGTCCGGGATATGGGCTGGTTTTTGGATACGGTCCTCGGTTACGTTATGATGGACGTGGTCGACGTGGAATTCAGAAAGTTGAATGACCTTCTCGACAAACAGCGGACGGGGATACAAAGCCACAAAACGCCAGGGCAACAGACAGTCCCTGCCGGATCGGGCTCTCACTTGGATTTTACCACGCTTCGCACCATTCACACTAATTATCTCGGTCGACTACTTGATGGGTGCTTGCTAACCAACGGTGCGCTTACCAGCATCTTGAAGCAGGTATTGGATATCTGCGAACGGTTTGTGGCGCTTGTTGAACGCTGGGGTGGCGATGTCCTTCCGGCCCTGTTATTTGAAGGAAGTCTAAGAAGTGATGGCGAAGAGCAGGTAGGAGCGATGGTCAAGGAACGCTGGGCTGTTGTGGCGGAAATTGACGAGGTTGGTGGCATGATACTACAAGATATGATGCACCTGACATTTATCAGACTCTGCGGGGCCACCTGGAATCATTTTACGAGAATCTGACACAGTCAATGTCGCAGCAACCGTTCTCGACAACGGTGGACGCGTCAAAGTCTGCATTTATGGGAGCCAGTATGATAAACCAGACGACGCACAATTTTTCAAGGACGGCCAGGGGTGTTATTGATAGCGAGAGTGAACAGAGCCGCCGCCACGTCGAGCGACTGTTGCTGCGTCTGGATTTCAATGGGGAATTATCGAAGCCTCGGAAAGGGAAGGGAGGGACGCAGGGGACAGATATACTTGCAGAAGGAGGACTAGCATGATATTATGTACTGTATATATTTGCTCGGGCCTATTACAGCCGGTTCCGTGTCTTCCGCGTCGACGATGAGCGGGAGATTGTGGGCCACCAGAAACGGTCATTTCCAGTTGTCCTTCTATTTTCGCCGAAGTCATCCTATGCCCCCCGGGACAAACACGGTAAACCGTCTTAACCAGCAATTCAGATTTCTTTCCTCCTCCAGCACCACCATGTCTCGTAAGTATTTCTTTCCCTCGCCCTTGTCGTCGTTCACAGCATCTGCCAGAGTACACTCCACGCCTCATCGGCGCTGCCAACACCCTTGGTGCGTCGTTGCCCCTCTTCGTCGTCCCTGTCTAATCAGATTTCAGAGCATCGTGTCTTCATCGAGCAGAATGGTTCCGTCGTCTCCTCCTTCCACGACATCCCCCTCTTCGCCGACCAGAATCATGGCATTTTCAATATGATCGTCGAAGTCCCCCGCTGGACCAACGCAAAAATGGAGATCTCGAAAGAGGAACCCTTCAACCCCATCAAGCAGGACATCAAGCGCGGCAAGCTTCGATACGTCAGAAACTGCTTCCCCCACCACGGATACATTTGGAACTACGGTGCTTTCCCTCAGGTGTGTACATCCCACCCTTGGCTTGATCGATTATCGTGCTCAAATCTTATCGCCGCAGACTTGGGAAGATCCCACTCAACTCCACGCCGAGACCAAGGCCAAAGGTGACAACGACCCTCTCGACGTCTGCGAGATCGGCGAACAGGTCGGCTATGTTGGCCAGGTCAAGCAGGTCAAGGTCCTCGGTATCATGGCCCTCCTCGATGAAGGCGAGACCGACTGGAAAGTCATCGTCGTCGACGTCCAAGACCCCCTTGCATCCAAGCTCAACGACATTGAAGACGTCGAGAGACACCTTCCCGGCCTCATCCGCGCCACTAACGAGTGGTTCCGGTGCGCATACTTTTTTTTTTTTTCATTATCGATTGCCATATTTAGCTTCGTATTCTTAGGATCTACAAGATCCCTGATGGCAAGCCCGAAAACACCTTCGCCTTCTCAGGCGAGGCGAAAAATAAGAAGTACGCTATGGAGATCGTCCACGAGTGCCATGAATCCTGGCGCCGCTTAATCACTGGCGAATCCCCCGCCACAACCCCCACCTACGATCTTTCCATGTACGTTTTTTGAAAATTTTGTTGAGCGTATGCGCAACCTCTGACCTTGAACTTCAGTCGTAACATTACCATCCAAAACTCTCCTGGCTTCGTCAGGAGGGATGATCCTTCCTATGTCAACATCCCGCCTCCATCAGGAAAGCCCCCCGGCCCCATTGAGCCCTCGGGTGAGATAAAAAGGTTTCTCCTGTCCTGAAGCCATTACCTAATTTTACATTGCAATAGTCTCCAAATGGTTCTACATCTCCTCTGCGCAAGTCTAGAAGAAAGAGGTAGCTGTTCCGTCCAGCATACTTCAATCGTAGAACGTTGTTCAATGGCGGCGCCGTCCTTCGTATAAAAGATAAGCAATTAAGCATATATATTATTTGAAACATGTATGGAAAGCACTGGGGGCAAATGTGACTGATTATCATTATTTGTGCTTCTCTACGGTTGAGTCTGGTTGTGCCGGAGGATAGCGACAATATCGATCTGTTATTGAGGTCACTGTCCATGTACCTGTTGCGGGAAAGAAAGCGACTTTGGTCAGATATCTTCAACAAAAATAAAATAAAGTGATTCGACAAACCTTCCAAGGCCGAGAATATTGAATATTCGTTGGTTTGGATGCGAGAAACGGTGTGCGTCTCGAGGACCTTTCCGACTCCACCTTTCTTGGGCGAGAGTTCAGAACGTTGATATGTAAATGTAAAAGGCGGTTCCCCAATGAGTGTGAATACAATCTCCGCCTGGTCACCTTCGTGGATGTCTTGGAAAATCTTCTTTCCATGCCCGACTTGCGCAGAGGGAAGCGCATGCACTTTAAATCGAAGATCGGTCACAGCAGCCTTGCACATTTTTTGTTGATGTGCGATGCTGGTAACCGTGAATAGTCCAGGTTGTTGTTGAAGTAGCGAGAACGGAGAGGTTTTGGCTTCTTGGACGAAGGACTTGCCGTTGACGTTGTAACTGGGGAAAGAAAATAAAAGTCAGGGCGGGTGTTGGAAGCGACACTCAGAGAGAAAAGTTTACTGACCCGATCGTCCAAGGTGGGATGCCCTCGAGCTGGAATTGAGTAACATCTCCAACGCAAATGTCTTCCCGTCGTTCGAATGGAATAATGGAAGCCGTTTCAGCAACATCTATCCAGATAGACCTCAACAGAGGATCGAATGCCGCTTGCTCGCAGCTCGACGAATCCGTGACCTTTTGAATGGTAATAAGGTGAGGACCTATCGAGCTGAAAGTATATGAAGGAATGTTCAGTCTCCAAGAACTGGTGGGCACTTCGATCGTCCTCATCTCGACATGGCTTGCGCCGATGTTCTTGATAGAGAGAACCAACGTGAAAGGTGGCGTGCCTTCCAAAAACACGAAGCCGTCGGAGGACGAAGAATCCAGAGGCACCAATGCGTCATGAAGGCAGTACACGAGGCGATTGCGATTCCGGAATCTGGCCGTTGGTCGCATGAATACCTGCTGCTCGAACAACAACCGTTCTGATGGCGGTATGACCAAATCGCGAGTTTTGGACAGCGGATAGGCGGCATCACCGATTTGCTTCACCTCGTAATACACCCTGCCAGGTTGGGAAGTTTGCAGCTGGAATCGAGTGCGAGGTTGTATGCTATTGAAGGTAGGTTGACCCATAATCTTCGTTCCGCCCGAATCACTATCCTGCGCAATGTTGTACATGATTTGGAAAGGTGGGCGACCTGGGACCTCAAGTTAAGTTGAAAATCAACCTCTTTTCTTATTCGTACGCACCTGTCAGGTCGAGATCGACATGATCGCTCACACCTTCGCAAACTGGTAGCAAAATGTGGGATCCGTTAGATGCATGTGTAGATATAGTAGAGGGCGATAGCTTGGCGGATGGCCTGGGAATCCAATCGACCTGATATTGGGCTGCGTCAACAAAAACGGTCCCAGGGCATTGGGAGTCGGCAACCTGGACGGAAAATCGTCAGATGGAGATTTAAGCCTCAGAGAATAGTTTTGACCTCCAGTAGCTGATATACGCCTTTGTCCTTGACCTGCAGGTTCCCGTTTCGGTCATAAACAGTGGTAGTAACCACATTGTTAGAGCCTTGTTTATTGAATTTAACGCGCCATGGCTATTCTCGGAACGGAAAAGTCAGAAAAACCAATGTGTTCTATATAAAAATTACGTACCCCATCGCCAGTTAAGCGGAGAGGCAGATCCACTCGTTCATTTTCAGTCGTCGTGACGCGTCGTTCATGTGCTTGGCCATAAAATTGGACGGTTGGCTAGAGTAACCTTAATCAAATCTAAAATCCCTGGGGAAGGTCAGAAACATACCACAATCCTCTTGACCTTGACCTGAACTCCAGGAACCGAGATAGGGCGTTTGCACTTGGAAGCATCTTCCACACTCACTATGACGGAGTTAGGCATAGTGACACTGCAATCCGGACCAAGTAACTCAAACCTAAATCGACCTCAAATGTTCCACCGTCCTTCTGCAGTTCTTGAGGTATAGGGACTTGAATGGTCTTCTTAGGTGTTCGGATTGCTTGCAATTGCATAGTCTCCGCTGTGTGAGGGCCAATGACTTGGAGTTCCAAGTTCCATGGTCCTGTACCCTGAGAGGAAGAAAGGTTAGCGAATGCTGAGTCGAATGTTGTATGAACAACAGGGCCTACCTTCAAGTCCACGTCGATATCCACGGTATCACCAGAGCAGGTATTGACAATTCTCTTGCCCCTACCAGAACCATGAGACTCAGAAAAGTCGGCTGAGGCGAGTGGATGTATCATCTGATCAATGCTTGGCCCATGCAATTCAACCTTGCGGTAATTTGCGTCGCTGATTGCTATGAACGTGAAAACATAATGGCCGCTGCGTTCCGGTTGGAGAGTCAACTCTGCTCGCGACGTCGTGAATGATTTCGAAATTTCTCGAGGCGCCTCGTCATCGCGCTGCATGCGATAGTAAATTTGGAAAGGAGGTGTGCCGTGTAAGACGAGAGAGGCTGACACGCCTGTATCCCCTGAACTATACAAACAATGCGCCTGTACGTCAATATTTTCTCCTCTTGATAGAGCAAAATACCTACCATTCATGGATGCGCTTCCACTCAATTTGAGCCATAGGGTAGGGTTTTTGAACCACCTTACAGGTATCAGGCGCCATAACAGTTCCCGTGCAATACTATTATTATGGAAAAAACATTATCAGCTTGAGGACATGAATTCTAGGAAGAAAAAAATGCCAACCTTTCCTTTGACTCCAACGATTTTATACTCTCCAGGGGTATTGACACGGAACGTGAGACTCCTGTCATCCCCTTGGAGTTTAAGCGTCTTTTTCCATGGTTTCAACTTCTTGCCGCCTTTACCATCTTCGGTAGGAGGTTGGTATTTCAAATCGAGGTCCAATGGGACATCGAACGGATCGACTTGAATAGATTTGATCTTGATGCTACTCTCAGAACCGATTAAGAGAGAGACAGGCGTATCAGTGCTGCAATGAGAGAAAGAAACAGCGGGCTTTTGGAGAACCATGAAAGAACGCGTTGTTTTGGTCATGGTTAACGAATTCGTTGCGGGTGTCTCAGCCTCAATGCCGACGCGGATGGTATTTCCTACACCATCTGTGACCTCTTCCAGAGCATAAAGATAGGTGCCGGGCTGATCCAGAGTGACTGTCAAAGGGACTGCGACATCTTGAGCTCCAGGAACACGAGAAATGGCCCCCAAAGTAGTATGAGCTGAGAGATCCGATTGCGCCTCGTCTAGTTTATGGCGCGTATGGTCGTCTTGATGGTCTCCTTCAATCCCCTCAACCAGGAATTGTTCTCGAACACCATTAATCGTTCGCAGCCATCGAAGGCTCAATGGTGGAACCCCGTGCACTTTGATTTTCAACTGAACGGTGGGATCTTGGCCAGCACACCGAATAGGTTCCTGTGCAGTTCCTTCATCCTTTGCAAATACCACTTGGGGGCAGGGCACGATGACAGCCTCGGACACAACTAGTCGTGCATCGACAAAGGAAGTATCATAGACACGCTCCAGACGGACAATTCCTGGGCGAGAAAGCATGATATGGACGAGAGACTGTGATTTTTGGAGTTTGGAATGGGCGTCCTGAGAGCCAGTATCCTCGTCATCGTCATCGTCGTATTCATCGTAGTCATCAGCGTTACGTGCCGGACCTGTCTGAGCAGCAGCTTGCGATTTCTCTTGGTAAACTTGCTCAGCTACCTTCAAATCTCTCAAGGTGAGGTCGTGAATCTCAATCTTTCCTTTGGATGTAGTTTCAGAAAAGCCGAGAGGTGTCACCGAATATTTCAATCCGGAGAGATTGGTGTTGTTGAGAACAATGGGAATAAGGACAAATCCGGTCGAAGGGGATAAACAGAAATTTAGGTTTTGTGGATTGAGGTGGGCCGTGCTGATGGGTGACATTCGGACAGTGTGTTGGCCGAGGAGATGGGAGTCTCTTGAACTCGACGAGGACGAAATCAGCCCAAAACTTAAAGGAGAAAGAATATTGCGAATTCCGAAGGACTGGGAAGTTGAAGAGACGTCTACTCTATAAAATTTGTAAGAGTTCAGACTGGAAAAGGATAGCTACGTACCGGAAACCCCAGATGTCAAACCCACACCTCCAAGTAAAGCTGGAAGGTTGACGCTAATTCCCCCAAACAAGAGACCATCCAAAAACCACAGAAAGCATATTTGTAGTAGAATACTTGGTTTGCTGTAATTCAGTCTTGGTATTCGGAGTTGAGAGAGTACAACGCAATAAGCGAAGTCGAAGAGAAGCCATTTCCGACATATTGACATACGGTTGTCTGCCGATGCAAGGGACAAGATGAAGTCAAGAATTTTGATGGCCTGACCAGTGAAACGTGGAGGTTTGAGCAAAGTTTGGGTAAGGAGAATTAGCTAACCTGGCACACAAGCCCAAGGCTCAGGTAGTAAAGTCTTTGTGAAGGCACATCGAGGTATTTTTCGGGTATTAGAGGATTTGAGGATGGACCTTTTTGAGAGTTGGATGCAGGAGTCGCCATTAGGGGTTATCTGGCGAATTGAACTAGATTCCTGGAACTGTTTGAATGGAAGCCAACACCGACGCAGATACACGCCTGTGGCGAAACGTATGTTGGATCAGCCTTCTGGAAGCAACGTTTTCTCGATTTCACGTATAGTGGTCTGTCGTATACCTATAAAATCGAGACCAACCTCCACAGCGTCCCTTGTCTGGAAAAGAATACGGTTGTCGTTGAGAGAGGCGTCAACAAAATGTCCCATTGTTGGAAGGAGAATAGCACGTGACCGAGGGCGTCCATTTTATCTGATAACTGAACATCTTGTACTTAAACTTTATTTGAATTGTCTACCCCGGATCTATCGTGCTAACCTAAGGTGTTCTGTCCCTTAAATATTTAGTTCCTTGAATCTTCATTAACGTGGGCGCTTATTGTTATCGATCGTCGTCGCATTAGCCATCAATAAAGTATTTATGTACTTCCCACACCCAGGGCAGATAAGAGCCTTGCTAACGTGGATCCGCATTCCATTCCATTCCCACCATGTCCACCCTTCCCCCTCTCCCAAAGATCGATGGTGATGTCGACCTGATGCTGGATGTATATACTCATTCTTCACTCCGTCCCCCTGGTGTCGTCAGTATGAATGAAAATTATGGCGATACCCTGCGCCTTGAAGACCTCGGCGCCAAAGTCCTCGACCTCGCAGTCACCGTCCATTTTTACAACGAGCGTCCTTCGATAAACACCGCCGAAGAAATGAGGGCAAGTTGAGCATTGAATGGATCCGAATTATCACTGATAGAGCTTTATCAGGCCAAGAGAAATCAATTCACATCATTTGCCACCATCGATTCCTGGCTCAACTCTTACGGCCTGAAGAAGAAGCTTCGCATCGCACCATCGGAAATAAACACAGTCTTGAGTGACCCCCTGGTGCTTGCACATCTTACTTGCCAATGATATTTTAATGCTCACCATTTTCTGGGTCCAGGAAATGACCAGATACTTTCACATATATGTCGGGGCAGCCTATATATGCAACGGCCAGGACGTCGTGCAGAACTGGATTTCTCGTCTCATCGATCCCAACGCAGATGTCAGTATGAGTGCTCTGCCCAGGACTGATGGTTATGCTCCGCAGCAGCAGCGATATCAACCTCCATACGGCCAACCTCTCTATGGTCAACCTCAGTTTGTCCCTGCAAGCAACTATTCATCCCCGAGCCGACAGTCGACGTATTATTCGCCCCCTCCACCGTCTAGCCCGCCAGCACCTTTGCCCAGCACCCCACAGACTTCCGTTGGAATAAGTCTCGTCAACCTAGCCCTCGTTAACCAAACAGCATCGCAGAAAGGAATCCATGTCAGCTACCCGGCTGAACAGGTCGGACCGTCTCATCAACCCACCTGGACTGTCAGGTGCTGCAGTACGTCTTTTCCCCCCTTGATCACGTTCATACGTTAACCGCTTATAGTGAATGGAGAAGAGAAGGGAATCGGCGTCGGCAAAAGCCAGAAGATTGCGAAGGAAGATGCAGCTAAGCAGGCATGGGTGGCGATGGGGTGGGGGAGCTAAATGGTCAACCCAGGTGACATCCTAGAGCCCCCTTCCATGGCCGATCTTGCATCCTTGAGATCTGCTCTTCTATTTCTCAGGAGGGGATCATTCACTAGGTGCATGATTTTTTTTTCTCGTACTCATGCCTATTATCTTTGATAACAGGTTGGTGGGCTGGTATTATTCAAGTTTCCTCTGAAAACGATATAAAACATATGTGACACGTACATGACTCCAAACGAAAGAAGAACGCCTATAATGAACAAGTAATACTATATCCAACCTACCAGTGAGGTGGTGTTGGTTCGAGCTTCCTCAAAAACTGCTCAGGAAATATATAAAACAAAATAGATAACAACGCTCTTGCGGTATAAATATCGAAAGTTCACGGCCCCATGATTAACCTTGAAGATACCAAAAGGCCAAGTACAAAATCAGGAGACCACCAAAGATTTTGACCTGTGGGTCAAGCTGGGTGAACCCCGCAGAAGCCTTATCCAAAGTACCCTTGATCTCCCCAGCAAGGTCTGGGGGAGCAGGTCCACCGCCGAGCGTCTGTCCCTTTCCAGAGAATGCACCTGAAGACGAGGAGGAGCTGGATGATGTTGCATGCTTCCTCAGGGTGCTTTCAAGTGCGCTGCAAGTGAAGCAGTATATTTAACGCGCAGGCCAACACAAAATGCAACCAGAATTGGACATACGACTTGTCTGCTCCTCTGACTTGGTCAACCTTTGTGCTTCCCTTCAGAAAGATAAAAGTGGGCCTGTTGCGAAGAACGCGTATTAGCTATTTATGTAAGGAACGGCGAGAACCGCCGAATGACTTCGTACATGGCCGACACTGAGTATTTCGCTGCTACCTCGCTGACGGCGTCTACATCACATTTGAGGAAGTTGACGGTGGGGTACTGTTTGGAGAGGGCATCGTATGCTGGCGCAATGGCGTGACAGGGTCCACACCTAGCCGTTCAGCAGCCCATAATGAGTGGAGGGACGAAAGTTGGATGGGTGCTCGTGGGCTTACCACGTTGCGTGGAAGTCGATGACCTTTGATCATTTGATTATTATAAACAAGAAATGAAGTCGTGTTACGGTGTTGGATGGACTCACGGAAAGCTTGTCCTTGGATTTGGACAGGATTCCGTCCAGTTGGGAGAGGGAGTTTAGATGTGTGATAGTCATGGTGAGAGAGGAGGTGGATAAACCGGACCGATTCCTGACATCATCCTCATACCCCGGCTACCAACCGGCTACGAGACTTTCCTCCCACCTCTTCCCTCATCGCTCCCACCTATGATGCGCTATACCTTCCATGTTCGACGCTCCGGACGTTCTACTGCTATCAGTAATGAGCATTCGCGTCCAGGGGTTCCTGGTGGTCATGAACACTTTGCTCCCCTCCCACCAGCGGAAAATCCTGTCGATGAAGATGGAGGTGCCCTCCATCTTCCCCCGACACGGCCAAGGTTGTACCCAAACCACGTCCTAGCCAAAAAGTACCGCAAGGAGCACCACCATGACTATGATCAACATGTAGGCGCAGAGCCCGGCGTGAACCCGCGCAGTGCGACTTCGATAGCAGAGTACAGCCACTTCAAGCAGGACTGTGTTATCAATGTGGTGGACTACGACACGGACGATGCGACGTTTCGGCGAGTGTCGAATGCTGATTTACTCCAACTGATGAAGCGAGAGGAAGAGCTCATCACGGAGGAGTCGGACTCTGGTACCTTGCTGCCACCGCGTATGGTTCGCTGGATCAATGTAGCAGGCATTGACTGGAGCGTATTGAATGCGTTGGCTCTCAAATACAGTGTGTCTCTTCTCGACATCCATTTGATTTGCTTCGCGCTCTAAACGCGGTACGGAAAGATCTACATTCCCTCGCTCTGGAAGACATCCTCCATGAACGAGGGCACAACCATTCTAAAGCAGATTATTACCCCGGCCATTTGTTCATCCGTGTGCTTTGTCACTCGTTGGAGATTGAGGACGGCAGCGAAACTCTTTCAACCAATGTCTCCACGCCGATTCATAATACCAATCCGAACCCAAATTTCAAATCGGACCAACCATCCAGTGCGCCGTTCAAGGACATGGCTAATTTAGACTTGGAAGGCGGTGAAGCCATTTCGGCCTCGGAGCAAGACAACATTCTCATCAACGAGTTGGACCCGACAAAGACAACGCCGCCACCGCAAGACACGAGACCCAAAGGGAAAGACAAAGACTATCCAGGGATCAACCTGCGGAAGCTTGCCTTGGGGAAACGGTGGACCGGTTTGAGTGGGTTCGCGGGTGCGGTAGGTGTTGCACAAATTGTGTTGGAGTTTTATTGATTCAAGAGCGTTGTAGGCCAGGGAAAAGAAGAGGTTGGCTATAGAAGCACTGAAGAAGGGAGAACGGGTGCTTGTTAGGCATGACCCCATGTTTATATTCCTGCTGTACGATGGTGGGTAATACACTCGAGCTGTAGGCGTGATGCAAAATCCAACTGCCCGCAGGTACGGTGATTTCGATTCACCCGAACCGGATCGCCGAATATACTTCTCCGATCGAGGAACGGTTGCACCGACCTGATTCGGTTTTGCGCACGTCGGAAGATGCGTCATTGCTCGTGCAGAGTTTACTGGATCTTGGTGCGGCGTTGGTCTTTTCCGGGTTTATATTGGGGCCTAAAAATTATTTAGTTGTGGATCGGGTGTTGGAAGTGGTAGACGAATACCAAGTTATGATTCACAAACTCGAGCACGATATCCTACTGCATCCTGTTATGGATAGTGTGCGAAGTTGTGCGTTGTGTTCCTGTTTCTCTAGTTTTCTTTCCTGACATTTATTATCAGTGCACATCCTCTCGGGCGACCTTATCATACACAAGCGAACACTGGAGCCGATTCGTACCATGGTATATGGGCTACGAAGATATGACTTGGAACGATGTCGTGCAGTGGCGGATAGTATGGCTTTGGAAAGACAGCGGTATTCTGATACGGATTCGATCAAGAGTGGACCTAGGACATCGTTGCCGACGAGGAAGTTGAAAATGGATCCTGTTTTGGTGTCAAGAGCAAAGAGAAGGAGGCAAAGGAAGAGAAAGATGGTTAGGAACAGCAAGATCCAAGCGCCGCATTTGATAGACGAAGACGACCACGATTACTTTGAGATTGAGGGATACCAGCTGCACAACGGAGAAAGCAAAGTGGAGGGTTTTTTCAGCTACAAGTCGAAAGTGTACTTGGTAGGTGAAATTTTGACTTTGGTGATTTGAATGGCACATTTACTTGAGAACTAGGCGGACGTTAGTGATCACATGGATTTTGCGCTGACAAGTCTGGATATGTTCGCTGGGACATCAGAGAATCTGATAAACTACGCATTTAATGTATGTTTTCCATGTCGTCATGAATTACGTTATATGTCAATGAATAATTTTAGGTAGCGTCCTATGAGATGAACGTCGTGATGTACGGTTAGCTATTTTGAGCGCGGAGGATGATTTATTTTGAGTGGAATATAGGAGCCGACTTACGCTTGCGACTATAATCTTCTTGCCTCTGACGTTGTTGACGGGATATTTTGTGGGTTCAAGGACTTGACTGTTTTGTTTCGATCTGACCTGCTGTCTAGGGGATGAACTTTACTCCATTCTGGAGCGTCGACTCTCACTCGGATCTCTTGTACGAAGGTTTTTGCTCCAAGAGGGATGAAGGCTGAACAGATTCATTGTGTAGCTTTTGGAAGATCGCTGTGCCGGTGATGGCGTTGTTAATACCGATATTCATGTACAAGGATATTAAAAGGGGGTTGCGGTACTTGAGAAGAAGGACGGATTCTCGACTCGCCGCCGCGAGTGTGGGGATGGATCAGTAGCTAGTTGAGCGAAAAATGATGTCACTCTGAGAGGCCAACAAAAGTAAACAGAGACCGACCTCCGGACAAAAAGGCACTGTCTGCGGCGCGTGTCTTGCTCTTCATCACCTGTCCAATGACCCTCCTCGGTGGTCTCTTCTCGCGCAAGAAAAAGCGAGAGACAAGCCTGCACAGCACAGAGCCGCCCGACTCTGCCCAGTCCTCGCCCACCACTGCCTCCTATGTCCGTGTCAACCCCTCGGCTCGTGGTCCCTCCCCCCCCTCGTCCAAGCTGCGTCTTGCGTTTGGCCGTAAAAAGGCGTCTGACATAGACACCCGATCCCACCCAACTCGAGCCAGCACAGACACCAATTCCGTAGAAAGCCGACGCCTTCGTCCCCCGCCTTCTCGCTCCGCCATTTTTGCAGCCTATGGTGATCCCAGTGGTGCACTTTCTACACGGTCATTACCCTCAGAATCAACGTCAAACCCTCCACGACGACCTTCGCTTTTCGCCTGGGCTAAATCCTCTTCGCCGAGTGAATCCAGTGCTCCCTCCTCCACTCTGGTCCACGACTCTCCCAACAATTCTGACGCCAATTCTTTCAATTTGAAAGCTTTCCGACATGTCAGTCCCCCCTCCCCCACAAATGTCTCCAACTCGTCACTTGCACCTCCCAAACCACGGCCTCGTGGTCTAAGTACCAACTCGGATTCCTCACAGCGCATATCCGTCGCTGCTTTTCGTGAAGCTCAAGCCAGACGCAGTACAGCCGGTTCTCCTGTCCCCGACTTTCGTTCTCCAAGTCCTATCCCTTCTCCTTCAATCACTTCCGAACAAGCTCGTCCACGTCCCTCTCGTTCGGCTCCTCAGCAAAGACCACGCTCAAGCATCGCCGTCACCTCAAATTCAGATTCGGATGATGAAACTTCCTCTTCAGAAAATGATTCCGAGGATGACACCATCCAAAATTCTATTTATTCCAAACCAAAATCCAAAGCCAAGTCGGAAATCGGCCATGCCCGCCCCGCTTCAAATTTTCCACCTTATCGCGCCCCAAAGTCTCACCTCGGTCATTCCCCCTCGCCGCAGCAACACTTGACTCCCCATCAACTTAAAAATAAAGTCCCCGACCTCCCCTCAACTTCTCTCGGTGTTCACACGGCGGGTGTTAGACCTCGCGCTAGTGTTTCGGCTAGTGCTTTGTCCCCAACTCCAGCAGCTAAAAGGGCAAGCGTTCTCGTCGCTTCCGATTCAAAACAGGGCCTTAGTGCGTTTCTCTCTGATCTCATCATCTCACGTTCTCTTAACATTTCTCACCCAAGGCCCTCCCTCCCCATTGATGCACACTCCTCGCTCACCTCAATTGAGGCCATACCCTTCCAGAGGCAGCCTCGCCACCCGCACTGCCCCACAATCCGACTCGGACTCGGAAGACGACGCGCCTCTTGCCACCCTCATGGGCCCCAGGAGACCAGGGAGTGCCATGTCGTCTTATTCCAATATCCATTCCCGCTCAACAGGCAACGTCACTACGCGTTCAATAACTTCCCATAACAAACCCCTTATCGATATCAACGAGCTTACTCGCTCCCCCCCACAGCGAGCCTATACTTCTCCGAATTCCTCCGGCTTTACAGAGGGTCCCACATTACTTTCCCAATCTCCGCTGTCAAAGTCATCGAGGGCCCTTTCGGCCTCTCCACCACCCATCCCAGTATCCACGCCACCATGGCAGATGGATGGCAATGATGCCGAAGCACTCACACGAAAAGTGCCTCCGGTCAACTTTATTTCACCGCCTGCCTCTCCTGTGAACAACAAGTTCAGCAGTACACCTGACATTGATAGTGGCGATGGCGGCAGTCGTGATGACACCAAGAGGGATACGAGCCCCAGGCGCGATCCCATCACAGACCGGTTAACAAGGGCCGTCAAGAAAAATCTGCAACCAACACTCGGAGGTTCATCATCTCCTGTCGTCACAGGGCAAAATGTATCAACTTCTCGAGAATTGAACCCGAGCTCAAGCGATGCCTCGGATAGTACTCCTCGGGTACCACCGCGGAAGAGTATTGAAACCGTTCGCGCTGCAGAGGCTCAACAAACGCGCATTCGTCCGGCTCGCTCGCAATTGCCGTTCCCGAGCCCTTCAAAATCAGTCGACGAGCACAGCCCGCTAGATGATGAGTTGGCGCAGCTGTTGGGTACTGCCGTGCAATTCATCTCGCGTACCGGCAATACGCCGCCGCCCGTACCGCCCCAGGGGGTCAGTGAATCGAGTGAGAGTGAGAGCTGCGACGAGGATGAGGATGATGAAGACGGGTATGAGAAAGTTGAAAAGGAGACTCTCGAGAGGATTGCTCCGATTCCGATCAAGCAGAGGTCCCCGCCGCCTGCCTTTAGTGTTACCTCGCGGCCCCCGTTGGCCAGGCGCGAGATAAAAATGAACGCAGATTCAAACTCCAATTCGACAACG
>Ga0307509_10006104_pt1 | contig 16370 bp, 11 predicted proteins | sample 10_EM_MG_FD_202245 | JGI IMG/M metagenome (GOLD analysis project Ga0307509, IMG submission 202245) | Populus trichocarpa ectomycorrhiza microbial communities from riparian zone in the Pacific Northwest, United States - 10_EM | ecosystem: Host-associated > Plants > Roots > Unclassified | place... | reverse complement strand
GGGGTTTCAGTTATCCAGTTTACAGGAGATTACGACTACATAGATGTAATGATCATGGACCAGAACTTAAGCAACAAGACAACAAGGCTGATTGTAGACATGGATTTAAGGTCTCAGTTTGAGTTGGCAAGGCCTACACAAACATACAAAGAGCTTATTAACGCTCTTCCTTCAGTCTTTGTTGGCTCTGAAGAGAGGCTTGACAAGATAATCTCTCTTTTATGCTCAGCTGCCAAAGCATCGCTCAAAGAAAATGATCTCCATATTCCTCCATGGAGGAAAGCCGAGTACATGCAGTCAAAATGGTTCTCCAAGAACTGCAACAAGGTCTCGGTCATGCTCAACCCTGAGCTGGGCTCGGATGCAAGTGAAGAGAAAAACAGCGCTACATGTTGTCCCTCCATCTTTTAGCAGAGGAGCAATAACTTCTAGCAAATTATAAAGGCCTAGAGAAGAAAGAAACCAGTACTGGTGCATGGTGGGTTCTGGCTTGGTTCGAGCCAGTTTTGTTAAACCTCTAGTACATGTTAATCTGGAGTTTTTTTTATCTTTCTATCTTCTAGCAAATTTCAAAATTTAAATCTGGGTCAGTTTTTTGAGGCAGACCTCAGTTTTGGATTTTGTACGTTTCTGTAGACCATATTACTATCAAGGGCCTGTCTTCTTCAATTATGAGCCTTGCCAATTTTGTAGGAAGAAGGGGATCATGAACTGGAGCAAATATTGCTAGCCATGTGATCTCTGCTATTTTGCTATAAATGTTATTATGGGTGTGAGATTTATGAAACCCACAACTTTTTTATCTAACTTTTTTGTCACTGTTACCGCCTGTCTTCCTTTATTGATCAACCACACAAGCTTTCTTCCATTTCTGGAGCGCTGGTGCCAATTACTTGATAGAGAACCAAGCAAATTTCTAGTATATTTTATTGGAAACAGTACTTGTAGAAGGAGATTGCCGTGTACACTAACCAATTAACTGAGATTAAATTACTCGTAATTAGAATGTGATATGACTCATCTCGGGACTGAGTCAGATTCAAGAAGTGAAATTGAAAACCTAGAATATTATTGTAGAATTATAAACATGATCTCTACAAGCGTGGATTTTAGTAGGCGTACTTTACAATTTCGCATTAGAACTTTACAGAGGTTTTCAAAATGCTGTTTTATTTGTAAACAGATCAATATTTAGTGATTGTTTTAAGTACTCTGATCAAAGTACACCTTTTCCACCATTTAAAAACCCTTCATCATTGAAAATTCTTGTGTGTTGATTCCTTGATTTACCAATATTCTATTTTTTAATATTCTATTCTTTAGCAACGGCTTTTTTAAAAAATTTTAATTTTTTTTTTAAATTTAATATAATGTGTATATTTTAGATTAAAAATAATTTTTAAAAAATAAAAAAATATTATTGACATATATTTTAGCACGAAAAATTATTTGAAAAGCACCCACAACTACACTGCCAAACGAACTCTCAACCTGGTCATCTCATCCCGACCTTGACGGAACATCTATATAATCAAAATTTTATTGTTTTTTTTTTCTAGAAATTTTAGAACAATTTTATTTTAATTTTTTTTAAATTATTAACCCGAACTAATTAAATTTTCAACTTGGATTTTATACGGGTCGATTCTTGTGTCGGGTTTAACTGTGGTTATCTCACTCTTGTAAAGACAATTCTTTGATGCCAGTCTATATTTTTTAAAAATTTACTTGGCAGACTGACTTTTTCTTTTTCTCTTTTATAATTCCCACAGAATTGAACTCAACCTCAACGTAGAGACATAGACGTCAAATTTTATATATAAATCACAAAATCCAACAATTACAGAGTGGGATCGGATCACAATATTCTTGAGAGAATTAATAAAGGGAAGGAAACTAGGCTGAAGATAAGTGTGCAATTAACGATAAGAACGACAACAGAGAGTAATGTAGGCAGACACTCAGCTTCTGGAATCAGGAGACTAATAAAATCCTGTTTTACAATTTAACATCCTTTTCTCAGTTCATTGACGGCAGCATAGTTTGAAGAGTGCATCCAATGAAACGGAGCGAACACCTAGGAGAAAAGAGCAGGTGGATGACTTGGGTTCCAAGAAACATTCATGAGAGCTAGTGTTTGTCTTTTATTACTTCATTACAAGCAAGGCTAATTTCTAGTGTTTCTGTATAGTGATGCACGTATATCTATACTTCCACACCAACCACATGAACTGTGGAGCATATAATTAAGCAGAGCAAATACTTTCCGAGCAGTCGCAGTGGAGCAATACTCTAGTAAATATTTCATGACGATTATACCTGATCGATGTGATAAATGGAGATATAGTGTTATCATTATGATTTCTTTTTTGAACAACAAAATTACATCAGATTATTTATCCACAGCACACCTAAACTCAAGCCATCAGACACAAATAATAGAGAGGAGTTCTTTTAATTTCAAGACACAAATTAGATCAGATATTGTGTTGTTTCTTTTAATCTGCCTCTTGAGATTAATGAGTACCCAACTTACTAATTAACTGGTTTTAAATTAATAAATGAAAATCCTGGATTTTTTCCTGGTGACGAATTAATCTCATCTTCATATAGCAATTGAGCGTTTATTTGAAAAAAATAATAATAATCAAAACTTACTGCGTGTTGGGTAAAGGGAAACGATAAAAATTCATATAGAGTTCTCATCTTTTTTTTTTTTTTTTTACGAGGAGTTATTTTGGTTTAGTTCAAACAGTTCATCACACTCGCACAACATCAAGGAATTTACCATACAGTACCCAAAAAAATATTAATGAATTTACCACAGGAAAGACTGAAAGAGATTTTGACAGGAATAATGATTACTACTCAGATACGTTGGATACTGGTGTCACTACACAGAAACTGCAACGGAGACAGAATCTTTATGTTGTGCTACAGAAGCTTGATAATCATGTCGAGGGGTACAACACACCGTAGCCATTACTTGAACCAAAAAAAAATAAATTAAAAAAATAAAAATAAAGGGCTTGGTCACAATCACCAAAGTGAAGAGGAAAATAACCTATCCTCCACGACAGGGAGAAGGAAACAAATTTCGAGATAAAGCCATGGAAAGGGGTGGGTTCTTTTAAATTGCCATTTATGGCGGTGCGCGCCAATTCATCTGCAAGAGTTGCTGTTACCTATTATCAGACAAGGGCCTAGGGTTTCATCATTGAATTTCCAGAAGCGCAGCTAACCTATATATGCCTAGTACAAGTAGATATTTTACTCAGCTAAATACAACCACATGATAACCAGTAGCCACCGTAATTGGCTGAAAGCATCTCTTCGATTCCGATAACCGTGCAGGAGTCCCTGTCGCGTCACAAATCAGAAACTGGAGTCCATTTCAATCATTCAAAAGCTGCTTTGGCAACTCTCATGCATATGAATACACTCACATCCATGAATAGATCCTACATGCACCATACATCCATGATCCATGTGTATACATACGTTATGGGATGATGGCTTCCCAAATCATCTCATGGATAACAAGGTCAATCCCTGCTTTTACATGAAATGCTGAAACTTTCCACAAAACAAAAATGACACCTTCACTAACAGAGCCAAAGTTTCATGAAAAGTCATTAATTAAGACTTTACTGGTAGACGTTAATGTTTCATTAATTAAGGCTATTTTTTTTAAAAAAATTTAACTGACCCCATTGTCAGAAGTACCATATAGAAAAACACTAGGTTCCTCTTATCGTGCATGAAATGTGATCCAAGCACTAAAAGATATCTGGCTGACTGGCTCAATGAACAAAAAAAAATTGTGATGAAGCTGTCAGTTGAGTTTTCTGTTGAGAGTTCGGGAAAGGTGAGGTGAGAACATCCTTTAACATGACTTTAACAGGGCGAAGGGCTTTTGGAATTCTTCACTTTTCCACTCTCATGCCAGGGAATGAAATATTTCAATTCATTTAACGCCCGATGCAGTGACATCTGGCATATGACGGCAGCTGCTGCAATCTACAGACAAATTCTCGACTTCGAGTCATCAAAACATAATCACCTTGTAAAGCCGCATCCAATTATTTACATGGCTCTCAAACAGCTGCAGATAGTTATTTCACTTCAAACGACATTGGTGCTGGATTTTGCTATTCTCCGAGCTTCTTCCAGGTCCTTCAGGAACCTGCACAGAGACATCTCATCATCAAGCGTGTATACAATGGTTCCTATCAGCTGTCATCCCCCATGTTCATCGTACAAAATTAAATATTATTTCCAAACACCTCCTAAAGTACTAATTGATCGGACCAAAGTCTCCTTTGGATGCAAAATGTTCCAAGTTTCCACCAGTAGGCAAGTAGAAGTCCAGTGAACAGTCTAGCACGGACAGGTTTCAACATAAGGTCAAGCCAACTTAACATTAGCCTGACATAAATAATATCTTGTTTACCAAGGGTTTTGTGGAAAACATTTTCCCGAGGAATAAAGTTTTTCTACAGAACATTTTTATGAAAAACGAGTTATTTTCTATTATTTAAATGTATTAAAAAATATATTTCCTTGTAAAATAAATTATTTTTCATTAATAATAATAAGACTAGAAAAATTATAATTTTTATGATAAAGATAGTGGAGCATATATAAGAAACACTGCAACAGTAAACTTTTGTTCATTGCAACAGTAAACTTTTGTTCAGCCTGTTCATAAGGAATGGAGGAGGGCAGCAGGCTGCATTAGCCAAATGGTTGCTATCAGTTAAAGGACACATGGTGTCTGGTTCTGAGTATCCATTGGAACAGCATAATCACAATGATGACAGACTTACCTCTTAGAATTGAGAACTGCGGAACCACCAACTATAAAACGAATTCCAGAAATGCTGGCATTTTGAAGAGCAACGGAGCGTGACTCCTCGTATGTTGTTCCACCAACAATGAAAACAACCACATCTTGCGGCCTGCACCAATAATAGATATAAATCATTCGAATAGAATGCAAATCATTATATGGTTTTCCATTTTCTAATATGTAAGCAGAAGTGCTACAACAGCAAATCATCATGTTCAGTTTGGCTTTATTTACTGGGGTTTAACTTACCACAGCATCACATTAACTTAAGTGTCTGCCACGCCCCTGGGAATAATTCTGAAAGTACAAAAGAAAAATATTTCTCCATATTTACAACACTAACCTTCCCTGTTGAAAGTGATTCCCAACAAATGGATAGTCCACATCTCTCAATCTCCCCTTGATTATGCTTTCCATAGTTTGGAACAGAAGAGGCTGATGTTGGATGTATACATTTTCAACCCCCTATCACCAAAATGGCAAGAAAAAAGAGCATAAGCATCTACTTATAGATATACAAGAAAGAGGAAAATCAGGGAACATAAAGGAAAAGGAAAGGAAAGGATAATTTTTTCCCCAAACCTTCAGACCACGAGCCATGTTACGAGCAATATTTAGAAGATCTCGGTTCCCATAAAGATCACCGGTTCGCTTATCCACACCTGCTTGCTTCAGGAGGAATTGGACTAGCTGCCATTTCATGATAATAAATATCTAAAACTAGTAAGCTTTCTTATCTAGCCACAGCAAAGGACAGAAGATATCCAATAATTATAAAGTTAAAGTAGCTTCAATCTGAAATGAGAAATAAAATTAAACATTTTTGGATTGTAATTCATTTCATTATCAGTCATGTAATATCATGCAAGAGTCTGACAAGGGTAGCATGCTCAATGATCCCAAATATATCTTTCCACCAGCATAAAACACTGTTACTGATCATAAATGATGGCCCCTTCAACGTGATTTATTTTAGCAATTATTTTATGCATCACTAAACATGTTGCTGATATACCCTAGGTTTATACAGAAAAGACTAGAGAAAAGTCCAAGCAAGTAGCGAGATTCTGGTTTGATAAATTACCCCAGGCTTGTACTTGGGAGATCGAGAAGCCAGTTTGTTAAAAAGCTGCATCAACTGAACAGGGCTCTCCTTCTCATAGTGCAATGCATATAGCATCACCAAGCGTAGACAGTCAATATCAGAAACATTTTCATTGTTCAGAAGATTTGTCACTGCCTACAAAAAAATAAACAAATGAAGTAGGTCAAGCTTTGACACTTGCACCATATATTTCTGAATGTAGCTTTGGATTGCCATTCAGATCTTATCAGTTAATATTTTTGTGTAGTCATGTATCACTATTTTATAATGGTGACAAATTTAGTGGTTCCCAAAAATTACAAGGCACATGCAAACAATATCAACTCATAAAAAGTTTTAAAAAAATGTTCTGTAAGGAGTAACATGAGATGCTAGTTTGACAGAATCATGTATCTTTTTTGACATGTACAGAACCAATGAAGCTCGAAAATTCATATTACTAGTAATATTTACCATATAGCTTATAATTAACATTAATTTTGCAATATTAATGTAACACCCCTTCAATCACCTAAGTGGTGTAGAAAATGTTAACGTCATACTCTATTAGGAACCTGATCCCCATCTCTTTTATTAAAAAACAAAGCCACAAATATTTCTGGGCTTCTAATCTGTAGGCAGACCTCAACACTTACATTTTCCTTCCAATTCTCACTGGAACATCTAGGCTCGGTTAAGTTTTCTTTTTTGTTCTGCTCTGTATTCATTTTGAATACATGTTACCACTATCTCCAATGAAAGTGCCAAGCTATCACATAATTTTAAGGTACCAACACAGTAATTTCCTGGTTGGCTTTTTTCATGACCAATTTGTTCAGATGCCTCAGGCCTATCATATGTTGTTGATTTTAGCTTAAAATTCATACAGATGTCGAGTAAAAGAAATGAGGACAACCTGGAATATATCAGAATAAATGCAATACCTCAAATGCAGCCACTTGCCCACTATTGCAAGCCAAATCCTGTTCCATTTCTGAAACTAACATGAGCCTTCGCTCTTCAACTATCTTGCTCATTTCTGTGACCAATGTCACATGCTTTGAAACATTGCCATGCATTTTTCTGTACTCAGGGTAATTGTCAACAAACTTGGCCATGTCTTCTGCAGTAATTAAAAAAAAAATCTGTTTAAATTGAAAATCATAGACATGACTGGCCATAAAGATTAACTAAATCATCAAACGCATGGAGGTTCAATCTAGCTAAATACAGACCTATTGTTTGGATATTTTGGTTACTTTTTGCAGCTTGCTGAAAATCATCCACCATCTTCTTGATGTTCATTCCAATATCTCCAAAGTTCTCGTACATATTAGCTTTGAAGAAGGCATCTTGCTCTGATGACAATACAACCTCCTGAAAGCGCAAGGGGTACAAGTATGTAAATATATGCATTTTTTAAAAAAAAATCTTATATATTTAAAGCAAAGGGGGAAAGCAACTCAACCTGCTGATCTTTTGGTAATTTGCCGATGCTACTCAAGTCCACTTTGTTATCATGAATACCTATCAATTCATGAACCATAGCCTACAAAATAAATGAGCATAATCAAAGGGCTGCATTAATTCACAAGGCATACCTGACATTTGAAAAGCATAGAAATCACATATCATTGTCACAACTTGAACCTGATATGTCCATTGGTTTAGTAATGGTGTAACGGGGTCATCCCTTCGATCAACTATAAGCAACAGAGGAGAAATTTCTGTACGTCTGAAATCAAAAAGGCCACTTTCCTGTTGGTACATCAGCTTCTGCATGCCCCAAAAGTTATCAACGAAAAAAATCAGTTTTTCTAGGGCACTAATCTTCAAAGAAGAAACAAAAGGTTCACTGGCGATAAGGCATGGTAAAATCATAGATCAGTTTTATACATAGAGGTATTGCAGCAAAAGCTGCTGCTGTACTAAGCATGGAGTAACCCATGCACACGCAATACACATCTTAACTTGATTCTTAGAAATGAATGTGAAAAATAAAAGGGTAAAACTGTGACTCCACAAACAGAAGTTATTTCCAGAGAGATGTTTACGTGTAAGGTACACCACTCTAATTTCATCAGTTCAGAGTATTACTCACTGATGTTTCCTGTGCTACCCTTTTTGCAATATCAGAGGTCCTTTGATATCGAATAACTGGTCTTCGTTTCAATGCCAAAAAGACTGCTGCTATACCATCAACAACCCTATCACAGAAGTGCTGCAAACCTGGAGGATCTACAACGGCTGGGAGCATATACATGTGATTTGAAGGGATGTTCAAAGTGAAGTGATAAGGATCAATAGCAACAAAGTCTCCATAATACTCCTGCATAATCAATAAAAGAAAAATGTATATAAAGCAATCTTAACTCGAAACTGAGCTAGAAGGTGGATATGGAACGAATTGCTGGCAAGTACAGTCACATATTGAAAATCCACAAAATGGATATCATGTGAAGACACGTATCAAAAAAGGAGTAGCACAGTTGATCCAATTACATCAAACATTCAATCCACATGTGCATTATACTGTTAATTTACTACAAGAAACATGATTACCATTATAAAATGAGTTTATAAATAAAAGATTAATGGAAATGATTTACCTGCACTTGCTGCACAACTTCCTGTTCATCCGAATCAGCTAGGATATGAATCTGAGTATCCTTCAAAATGTTGGAGAAAACTGCAAATACATCACAATCAAACAGCAAACTTCAAATAAAATTTTTATTGCTGAACCTCCAAAACTCTTCAATAAAAAACTTACATAAATGACTCTCTCCGAATCTAGGATTAGCCAGCTGACGCCGCAAATGCTGAATATTCTCCGATGTTGGGCGAAGGAAGTAAACTGCTTTAAGATGTGACATTGGTTCTTTCGACTTCGATATAGAATCTACCAACTCTACCAAAAACACTTCCTTTTGAAGTAACTCTGTTTGTGAATACACAACACTTACAATGGTAACCTGCAACACATTATTCACAGATTAGCAAAACTCACATTTCTCATCTTCTTCATTCTAATACTAGTTCATCAGCTAGAGTTTTGGATCGTGAAAAAAATTGTAAGGTTTCTTCTTTGTGCCTAGCAATTGCTTTGATTCCAAGGGCTTCAACGAGGAATCAACGGTAATTATACAAATTTTAAGTGTATTAAGCGAATTGATAGAGAAAATAACGATAGAATTCAATGACTAAGTGAGAAATTGCAAAAGGAAAAGTAATTACCGTTTGGGAATCGAGAATGAGAACCTTCATGCCGGAGATGTCCTGCAACAACCGGTTTATGTAATCACGTGCAGCAGATACCAGCACCATTTTTAGTGATCGGCGAGGATTGACCGTTGAGATATACCGATGATGGAGATGGTGGAGATTGACGAGAGAATTTGGTATGATTTTACTCAGATCTGGTAGACTAGAGGGAATCACGAACGACTACAACGCACCGTTTTCTTTGCATGTAATGATATCACGCCATTTGATGATTTTCTTCTACCGAGTACGGACTGTGCAGCGCAGCAATTGAGTCGAAAAACAATTTATCCGGTTTATTTTTTTCTTTGAACGGGGACAAGAACAGGCCCGTTCGTAAAATGTTTGGGCTTAATGTTGCCCGCCATTTCGGGTAGTGCTAGGGCCCATTTGGAAAATATTTGGGTTTCTTTCTTTGCATGGTATAATGATCATAGGATTTTCTCCTAAAAAAATAATAATAAAAAGCCAAAAAGTGTTATTTTGGCTAATATCAAATCACACGTCATTTTCTTACCAGAAAAACTCATCGTTAGATTTATTTTTTTTGTTTATTAAAAATAGTGTAATCATGTTTTTGTTTTTTTAAAAAAAAATAAATAGCTTGACATTAAGGGTATTTAGATTTTTTTTTCAAGACCCATTAATTATTAAACAATTATTAGGGATATAGATTTTTTTTTAAGCTACCCTCCAAGTTAAAAAAAAACTGTATCTTTTAATTTTTTAATGCACAGTAAAATGGTAATTTTATCATTGTAATAAAAAAAATTAAAACATACTTCTAGGGCTTTTTTATCTTTGATTTTTTTTCCAGCTTCATGAAGAATAATTTAATTTTTTTACATATATTAAATATTATTTAAATCAAAAAATGTTTGGTACATATGGCGCAAACATGATGCGTGGGAGGCTCTTTGTGTGCTTTAGGCGGTATGTGCAGCGCCTTCTAGCAACCAAAAATGCCTTTTAGTTGTGTTGTTGAAAGGGTCGCCGTATTCTTTTTCTTTTGATATGGTGCGTGGGGTGGTTTATTGCCTTCAACTTTTCTTTTGATATGTTAGTCCTTTTTATTGTTGGTATTTCAACTTCAATTTTTGTTATTTTGATTTCTAATTTTTATTATTGGCATTTTTGTTGAAAAATTTATTAGTTTTCAATTTCATCTTCAATCCTAATTTGTCATATGTTATTTTTTTTCAATTTGGTTCTTATTCTTTTTATTTTTTTTGGCTTTTTGTTAAATTGATTTTTCCTTTTAATTTGACCTCTCAATTAAGTTTTTATTTGTATTTTTTATTTTAATTTTTATCCTTATTTTTTTTTGTTAAATTAATTTTTCTTTTCAATTGTACCATTCAATCAAAGATCAATTTTATATTTGTTTTATTTTAAATATTTTTGTATGATTTAAATTTTTTTTTAAATTACATCATTCAATAATTGATTGATTGCGAATTGAGTTTCATGATTTTTTCAAATTGAGTGCTTTCAGTCTAACATCCCAGGTCACGGGTTGAAAAGTTAACGTGAGCTGACATTGTTTTTATATAGAAAAAATAAGCTTTGTGAATTTCACCTTTTCTTATAAGGTTATCTCGATCTCATGATTTAGGTTGCGAGTTTGGTGTGATAACGCAGGTTGGTTTGTCGCTGATTATATGGGTTACATGTTTGTCATGCTAATTCTAATTGAATTATACTATTTTTTTTAGATCTTTTTTTTCTCAATTTTATTATTTCATATTTAATGAATTAAAAATTGAGTTACATTGTTTATTTGTTTTGAGAAATTTCTTTCCTATTTTATCGTAATTTTTTTTTAATTTGATCTATTTGACGTAGTTATTTTTTTATATCTAATTAAAATAAAATAAAATTTATTTTATCTAGCCAAATCTATGACTCCACGATTTTATATTTCTTTTTGAAAAGTTTTTGCTACACTTTGGTATTATTATTTTTATATATAAAAATAGCCCCGCGGGTTAACAACTAGGAAATAAACTAAACCATCATATATCAACCTTGTTGATTGATGTATCATCATCTCAATAAATAAATTTTAAAATAGACTAATCGACTTAGTTATAAATAAAATGTTTAATGTGATTTATGCATTTTTTATTCTTCAATATTTTTAACCATGGGAGATATTTAAAGCTTGAATGATAAGAGAAATCATTTTCTCTTAGAATTGTTTTCTTATTAATGCATCAACAAAATTTACGTGGAAAGTTATAAAATACGTTGGTGAGAAGTATTTCTCATTAGAAAAAAGAAAAAAAAGGAAAATTATCATTTGTTTTTATTATTATAAAAAATCGAGGTTTCCAATTATTATTGCGTTTTTTTTATCATGGACCTAAGGTTTCTGAATTTTAGAATTCTAAATATTATTACTTGTTTTAAAAATAGTATTATTATTATTATTATTATTATTATTAAAATAATTAATAAATTTCAAAGAAAATATTATTATTAATATTAAAAATGTTTATTATTTATATTATAAATTTTTACGGTATTTTTTCTAAAAATAAAAAGTAAGCCTACGACGTAGTATTATTAAAAATATTCAACAATTCTAGGTATTCATATAAAACATATTATTATTTTTCTTATTATTCAAAGTATTTATATTAAAATATTATTATTATTCTTATAATTCAACATATTCATATCGAAGATATTATTATTGGTGTTATAATATTATTATTTTTATAAGAATTCAAATTTTTAATATAAAAAAAAATTATTATTTTGACTACGATCAAAAGTATTAATATTAAAATATTATCTTTTGTGTTATAAATATTATTATTTTTATAATAATTAATATTATTAATCAAATAATTACTCAATTAGAAAAAAATTATTTTTAATATTGAAAAACAACCATAGATTTGATTTGAAAGGTAAAATTAAAAATTCTATTACTATTATTATCATCATTAATAAATTTTAAAAAATTGTTATTATTATAGAAGAAAAACTACATGTGAACACGTGGCGTTTGGGTTGCTGCTTGGGGGCTGGACACACCCCCTGCGCTTGGGTCCTGCCTCATTGGTGGCCACATTACTGTGCACACGTGGCTCCTGGATCCTGCCTTTGTGCTGGGTACACCCCTGTCCACATGTGGCGCTTGGGTTGCCTACCTGAGGTCTAGCACACTCCAACTCACACACGGCGCTTGTGCACGCTAAAACCTAACTATCATTGGACCTTGCATGTTGCAGAAATTAAAATAACATTGATCCTGTCTATACAAGACTCAAATAGGCTTGGATCCTCCCAACATCAAAATTCAATTTAAAAATAAAATAAAAAGCATAGCACGAACACATAACTATTACAAACTAGATGACAGTAGAGAGTATCAGGGAAGTGATTATTTATCATGAATCAAATTTTAACATAAATTCTTAATCAACATTGAAAAGTCCATGTCCTTTTCAAATTAATTGTTGTTAGTAAATTCTCTTTGAAACAACCAATTCCAAAATGAGATTAAAACCAGCCATGGGATGTCGCGACGAACTAATTAACAAATTAACAAAACAACTAAATTTAGTGAAACTCCCCCCTTCCTCGTTGGCAGCGGGTTTTTTTTTCATTTCCTCTTTCTCCCCCTCTTTTTAATTTTATTCAATAGTATTTTTTTTAATTTTAAATTTATTTATATAATTTATTTCAGTTTATTATTTATAAAATTATTATAATTTTAAATAAATATTTTAATATTTAACTTATACTTAATTTTACAAGTATTTATTTTATGAGTATCTTAACATAGTTTTAAAATAATTACTAAACTAATGGAATCTGAGCCATAAGTTTAGCAAGTTATAAAGTTTAAGTTGATGAAATATATTATTATTTTAATATTAAAAAAAATCATCATTTTAAGTTTTTTTTATAAATTAAATAATATTTTTTTATTATTTATTCAAGTTATATTTAATACCGCCATATAATTCATCAGTCAAATTTTATATCATTTAATTCTAAACTTTGTCTGTACAAAAAGTTAAGTCTAAAGATTTAAAAATTAATCTGATTGGATGGATTTAACAACAACAATACCAATTAGTTTCATTAAAAAGTTTTTCTATGTTCAAAAGTTTTTTCACTGACCCGACTGTAAATGAGTAACCTCACAAAATTGCGTCCCCCAACTTAAAATCTTCTCAATAGGGTCCCCGACATGATACCAAAATCCTCAATTGAGGAATATATATATAATTATATATATATATAAACGGCATCGTTTTTTGTTTGCGATCCTATCACTGCCCTTTCAAAACTCCTTTACCATTACCATTACAAGTTGCCCGAACTTCAGCCCGAGAATTCAACTACTTGCAATTCCATTTCCACGCTAACGTAAAATGAATTTGATTTCCCCATGGAATTTAAGATTCCCTCCGATTTCAATTCCACCAATCACCGCCTCCCCCCACTGCAAACCTTCACTCACAAACCATTCCTTCTCCTTCCCATTTTGGCCACACCCATGTCGCATAATTTCAACTACGTCCTTTCTAGTCCATGCCAAGAAGAGAAACTCCAAGCCCGAGCCAGTCCTTAAACCAACCATAATCGAACAAGTATCAGGAGACGATGAAGATAAAGAAGAACAGCTTCTCTTTGATGATTTTGAAGATGGTAACTTAACTCTTAATAACCCATTTTCTCTTTTTTGCTCTGTATTGAAAGCTTCTTTTGAAGTTTTAATCTTTGATTTTAGAAGCAGTGATGGATGGTGATGATGATTATTTCGATGATGAAGAGTTTTTGGAAGATGAAGCAGAACTATACGTGAGTTTTTGTAATTAAAGTTAAAATGCTTTTCATTGATTTCTTGATTTATTTAGATTGAAGTTGGATAATTTGGTGATAAATCTTGATTCTTTTTGAAGGTTGGTGATGGAGGTGGTGGAGGTGGGATTGCACTTGCTGGGACATGGTGGGATAAAGAAGCATTGAAGATAGCTGAAGAGGTTTGCTCAACTTTTGACCGGGAATTGGAAATTTATGCCTTCAAGACTTTGTCGAATTCCACCATTCAAGTCCGCATTGAAAGGCTTACAAATAAGTGAGTGCTATCTTTAACACCTTCATGAGAAATGTCAATGAATTTGTTACCCTTGATGCTCGGTGTGATTAAATTTCCCCCAGTGAATTTATCTAGAATGCAATGTCTTGAATATTATGAAATTAATTGAGGAAGATGGACTAATATTTGTCAAAAGTGGAGTTAAAAATGTAGCGAGTTGTTTCGACGTCTTGGATTTTTGTTTTCTTCTGAATATTTCTTATTTGAATTTCTGTGACTAAATAATGATTATGGCTCTAAGACACATTGATATATCGTAGGTCTGGTTCCCCCAATATGGAAGATATTGAAGCCTTTTCTACAACCTATAGAGCGCGGTTGGATGAAGCTGAACTTGCTAAAACTATAACTGAGAATATTACTTTGGAGGTAGTGGTATTTCCTATTTACTTCTTTGCATTTTTGGTTTTTCTTTAGGGGCAGGCTCACAAGTCAGACCAGCCCTCAATGAAAACTTAGGGGTGCATGTGCACAAAGCTGCCTCCAAGTTTTATACACCAGTGAAATTTCAATAGCAAGTGTGCATTGCTTATTTTGGCGAGGCGTTGTAGATGTTATACATGCTTGGTGTTTTGATGCACGTGTGGAACCGATTTAGTAGATTTTACTACCAATCCAAAATATAGTTAATGCTTTAAAGCTGAAATTTGAATGATGTTTGTGTTTGTAGTAATCAGATGGTTTTGTCTGTTAACTCTAAAGTCTTTTGCATCAGGTATCTTCTCCTGGTGTTGAAAGAGTTGTTCGGATTCCAGAAGATCTGGACCGGTTCAAGGATCGAGCTATGTATGTGAAATATGTTAATGAGGCTGATGCTAAAGATTCGTCCTCAGAAAGTGATGGTGTTCTTAGGCTCGTTTCTTTTGATATGGAGACCAAATACTGCACCTGGGGATTAGCAGATGTGAGGGTAAACAGAGAAAAAGCAGGGAAGGGAAGACCTCTCAGCAAAAAGCAAAGAGAGTGGCGCTTGGACACCCCTTTCCATTCCTTGCGTCTAGTTCGAGTGTATCCTGAAATTTGAACTCTACTCTTTCTTCCTTCTTCCTGTTCATTCGTGATGCAAATCTGTAGGAAACTCCAGAAGCACTCGTTGATGGCAGTCCAAATGTTGCGAGGATGCAGTTCTGAATGAGCTACGTCTGGCCCACTAATTGACACTCCAAACTATGAATTGTACTGATACTACTGTACCAAATATAATTGAATAGGACTTGATTCTTTGTTCTAAAACTCGATTGTCGTTATCAGATGAAGTTCAATAGGGTAAAAATATGCTAATGTTGAAGACTAACACGAGCATGCCAGCTACTGTGGTGGACTATGGTGGAGCTGGATTATCGAGCTTGAAACTTGTTTTGCCTACTTGCTAGGCCAAAAGAATAAAAATTAAGCCAAGGCTTCTCATAGCACAAAATCTTTCTATTCAAGTACAAGAGACTAGAATCTTTCTCTCTCTTTCTCCCTCTTTTAACTGAATTAAACCAATGTTTCCTGTCTTCTCCGATGCAGTGATTTGCAGTACAAGAAAAAAAAATGCTATGCATACCATGTGGATGCCATTTTCAATATCATTTATGTAGCAAAGCTATTTAGAACCTGTTTAGTCCCGACATAAGCTGTGCATCCTTCGCCTTGGCGGCAATCATGGTCAGCTTGGCGTCCTATTCTCCAGCAAATAACCAGGGTTTTGAATCTATCATTTAAAATTTAGCTTGGCCTTGAGATTTTTATTCTGGAAAGAATGTTTCTTGAGGATGACTGTGGCATATAAGAGCAGTGGTCAATTTGTTCAACTAAATCAAACTTGCCTAGTTATCAGAAGACTTAAGACTTGAAATTTATGAACGTTCAATTTTTGCTTCCTGGCCATTTAACTTGAGTTCATGGATACGGGACTAAACCTGGTGGAGAATACAGGAATGCCTAATAGCTCGTTGCAGCTACTTCTCTTTGGCTCACTCTGCTGTCTTTAGCTACAACCTTCTGCATGTCTATTGGTATTGGAGCATTGCAAATTCATACTTTATGAAGTTGCTAATTCTTTT
>Ga0307509_10006103_pt1 | contig 16373 bp, 12 predicted proteins | sample 10_EM_MG_FD_202245 | JGI IMG/M metagenome (GOLD analysis project Ga0307509, IMG submission 202245) | Populus trichocarpa ectomycorrhiza microbial communities from riparian zone in the Pacific Northwest, United States - 10_EM | ecosystem: Host-associated > Plants > Roots > Unclassified | place... | reverse complement strand
AGGTCGGGCGGTTCGCCGCCCGCGACCGCATGGAGGTCCTGCGCGACCGGCATCACGCCGATCACGGCGTAGCCCTTGCCATCGAGCACGATCGTCTGGCCGACGACCGCGGGCGAAGCGCCGTACCGGCGTTGCCATAACCGCTCGCCGAGGATCGCGATCGGCTCGCCACCCGGTTCGGCCTCGCGCTTGGCGAACCCGCGACCGACGAGCGGCACCACGTCGAGCACCGTGAAGTAGTCGGACGACACCAGCTCCGCCGACACGCGCTCGGCCGGGCCGGTACCGGTCAGCGTGAACGCGCCCCCGCGCGCCACCGCCATCGCGGCGAACGAGTGGTTCGCGGCCTGCCAGTCGAGGAAGTTCGGGAACGAGATCGAGCCGCGCTCGTAGGACGGCTTGCTCGCGTGGAGCCGGACGAGCGCGTCGGGTGCGCGATACGGCAGCGGCTGGCGCAGGACCGCGTCGACGAGCGAGAACATCGCGGTGTTGACGCCGATGCCGAGCGCGAGCGTCACGATCGCGATCGCGGTGAACGCTGGCGATCGGCGGAGGATCCGGAGGCCGTAGCGCACATCGCCGACGAGATCCTCGAGCGGGCGCACGCCCCGCGCATCGCGACACTCCTCCTTCACGGTCTCGACCCCGCCGAGCTCGAGCCGCGCGAGCCGGGTCGCCTCCGCGCGGGTGTGGCCCGCCGCGACGTTCGCCTCGATCGCGCGGTCGAGATGAAACTGCAGCTCGTCGTCGAGCTCGCGCTCCATCGCGCTGCGCCGGAACAACGCGCGCAGGCGGAACCGCAGGTCGCGCAGCACCTAGCGGGTTCCCGCGAGCACGAGCTCGACCGCGGCGACCAGGCGCTTCCACTCGGTCGCATCCGCTTCGAGCTGGCGTCGCCCTGCCGCGGTCAGATCGTAGTACTTCGCGCGCCGGTTGTTCTCCGACGCACTCCACGTCGCGGTGATCCAGCCGTGGCGCTCGAGCCGGTGCAGCGCCGGGTACAGCGAGCCCTGCTGGATCTGGAGCGCGTCGCGCGACGCCTGCTTGATCCGCTCGCTGATCGCCCAGCCGTGCTGGGAGCCGAGCGCGAGCGTGCGGAGGATCAGGAGGTCGAGCGTTCCCTGCGGCAGATCGAGCTTGCGCATGTTCCCCTTTCGCTTCGACAGGAGAGATACCAGGCCTCCTGTCGAAGCGCAAGGGAAAGCGTTTCTCAGGCCAGCGCGGCCTGGATCGCGACGCCGTTCGTGATCTGGTCGTCGATCGCCGCCGGGTCGACGCCGCATGCCTTCGCGAGCGTCTTGCCGGCCGAGCCGAGCGTCGCCTCGTAGGCGATGTCGCCCGAGTCGCTCGCGCTGCCGGTCGCCGAGTCGATGCCCGTCGCGCGGTAGTCGTTGCCGTTCTTGTTGAGCGTGACGCCGCCGATCAGCGAGGTCTTGAACCCGCTGCCGATGAACACCGAGCAGTGATGGTTCGCGTTGTGATTGCGCCCGTCGGCATTGCCGCTGTGGCTGTCGATCTTGAGTGTCCGGCCGAACACGTTCTGGAACGCGATCGTCGTCTGATCCTGCAGCCCGTAGGTCGTGAGCCGCGTGTAGAGATCCGCGATCGCGGCACAGCTCGCGACGGTCTCGCGCGCCTCGCCGGCGAGCGCCGTATCGCCGTGGTTGTCGCCACCGAAGCTGTAGTTGATCACCACCGCCGGCGTGACGTTCATCTTCAGCAGCACCGCCGCGGCGATGTTCTGATCGGCGCGCGTCGTGCCCTTGATCTGCGCGAGGTCGGCGAGCAGCTGCTGGCCGAGCGAGCGCGCCTCGGTCTGCGACAGCGCGTACTGGTCGAGGATCGCGCGCTGCGCCGTGTTGCCCGTCGACTTGAACAGCTCGTCGAGCTTGTTGACGTCGTTGTCGCGGATCTGCTGGAGCTGCGCGAACGCCCCGGTCGGGCTGGTCAGCACGGCCTGGAGATTGGGCGGCGACAGCGTCGCCATCACCGCACCCTGATACGTGATCAGCGTGCGCGACAGCACCGCGGGCTGGACCTGGACGGTGGTGAGGCACGACGCGTTCTGCTTCGCGATGAACGAGACCAGCATCTCCTGGCGCTTCACCGCACCCATCAGGCGATTCACCTTCGGGGCGTCGCCGTGCGCGTTCGTGTACGTGCCGTGGTGGAAGAACGTCGTGCGCGCGCGGATCTCCGGCGGCAGCTGCGTCCACGGCAAGGCCGCCATCGCGGTGCGCGAGCCGAACGTCATCGCGGTCGGGGTCATCGTCGGGTCGACCGGGTGATAGACGCCCGGATCGTCGTAGCAGCCGGGCACGTTCGCGTTCAGCGGATCGCCGCTGCCCGAGGTCGCGAGGATCAGGTACTGCGGCTTGGGGCCGCATACCGGCGGCGTGTCCGCACGAGCGGTCCGCGCCTTCGCGAGGATGCCCATCGGGATGCCCGTCGCGAGCGAGCGCAGGCCGAGGTAGCCGGCACCGAACAGCGCCGTGCGGAGAAAGCTGCGTTTGGACTCGTCCATGGCCATGTCTCCTAGAGCCCGATGATGACGCTCGACGGCGCCAGGCAAGCGGTGGTGAAGGTCGACTTGAGCGCGTCCGTCGGCTTCGCGCCGGTGACGGCCGAGGCGGCCGCGAAGTGATCGGTGAGGATCTGCACCGCGGGGGCGTTGCGCGGATCCCCCGGTGGCACGTTCATCACGGTCGCGACGAAGTCGGCGATCGCGGTGGTCGGGTCGGTGCTGACGTAGCGGCTGACGCCGGGCGCCTTCACGTCGATCAGCTGATCCGCGATCAACCCGCACACGCCCTCGGTGCTCGACCGATAGAACAGATCCGGGTTGGTCGGCAGCGACGGCAGCGCGAACGCGCGGTAGTAGGTGTCGACCGGCATGAGCAGCGCGCGGCCCGCGATCTTCTGCTGGGCCTGGGTCGGTTGCGCGGTGATCATCCCGCACACGTCCGGCAGGCCGAGCCGGTTCGACAGCGCAGCGCAGTACTGGTCGCGCCGCGCGATGCTGAGGATCACGCCCTGATCGTGCGTCGTCTGCGTCACCTTCGCGAACGTGACGAGCGGCGAGCTGAACGTCTCGCGGACGAGCGTCTTGAAGTCGTAGTTGCTCGCGACGAACGCGTCGGCGATCCGCACGACCTCGGGGTCGCTGGCCTCCGCCGGCGTCGAGTTCGCCCAGAACTGGAGCTTCTGGACCCACGCCACGCCGAAGTACGGATGGCCCGCGAGCGTGGTCATCAGATCGCCGATACCGGTGCCGTTCGCACTGACGCCGATGTTGAAGCCGGCCGGCTCGGCGATCACCGCCGCGTCCTGCTGGTCGTGATAGTTCAGCGTGAACGACTGGCGGAAGTACTGCTTCATCGGGTCGAGCTGGCTATGACAGCCCGCGCACGCCGGATCCGACGCGTGCATCGCGTCGACCGCGTTGACCGGGAACGGTGCCACCGTGTTCTCGCCGGCGATGCTCGTCCCGATCGCGACGATCAGGGCCTGGTTCGCGGTGACCCGCGCCTCGTTCGACGAGTTCGTGCCCCAGTTCGCAGCGAAGGCGAGCGTGCCGGTGAAGCCGATCCGCGGCACGTGCAAGCCGATCGCGGTCGCGCTGCGCTCCGCGAGGATGTCCCAGAACGGCGGCGTCGTCGCGGCGGTCGGTGCGATCGTGTTGATCGTGACCATGTGCCAGTCGGCGAAGTCGGCGTCGGTGAACACCGGGGGAATCTTCTGATTCTGACCTGCCGTGTAGCAGGGGTCGTAGGTCGCCTGGCCGAACAGGAACGAGTAGAGCGTGCGGTAGTTCGCGGCGCCCTTGTCGCCCGTCGTCGGGTTCGTGTAGACGACCGGCGGCGTGGTCGTACACGTCGCGGGGATCGTGACCGCGTCCTTCCACACCATGTACAGCGGGCTCGCGGGATCGAGCGTCTGTGCGAGCGTCGCGGTCGTGTTCGGATCGAGCGTGAAGCCGGAGAGCGCGGCGCGGTTCGCGAGGCGGTCGGTCGTCTTGTTCTTGTCGTCGACCGGGCGCTCGTCGGTGTACGCGAGCATGCTCGCCATCGCGGTCGTCAGCATGAAGCGATTCGTGGTCAGCGCCTCGGTGAACGGTCGGCCCTCGCTGACGAGCTGCCACACCGTGAGCGGGAAGCTGTCCATGAGGCTCCGCTCGAGCCGCGCTCGATAATCGGAGTTCATGTTCGTGAAGTTGACGCTGTTGCCGAGGTTCGTCGTGAGATCGCCCAGCGTCACGTTGTTCTGCTGGAACGCGTTGCGGAAGAAATCGAGCATGCGCGCCTGGAACTCCGGCGCTTCCATCCATTGATCGATGAGCCCCTTCAACGCGTCCGGATCGGCGACCACCGCCGCGATCTCGGCGTCCGTCGCGGCGAGGCCGGTCAGGAGGTTCTTCACCTTCGGGACGTAGACCGCGGGATCGACCGGCTCGAACGGATAACCGCTCCCGCTGCCATCGTCTCCGCCGTTGGGATCGATCGTGCCCGTACAGGCGATCGCTCCGGATAGCGCTGCGATTGCGATCCACGTCTTCATGGTGCCCCCGGTGTGCACGTATTGCGCATCCCGTGCCTAACCACGCGACGGATCTTAACAACTTGGAGCTCAAACCAATGGGGCTTGTCGACCCCGTCCGGGGGTAAGAATCCTGGTTCGAGGTAGGCGCGAGGGTTACGCCGGGACGATCTTGTAGACGTTGCCGTCGAGCGTGGACAGGTAGAGCTCGCCGGCGTCGTCCTCGTTGATCGAGTCGATCGAGCTGAAGTCGACGTTGCCGAACATGCTCGAGAGCTCCGTCTCGCTCGTGATCGCCGAGCCGTTCCACACCCACGACAGGAGATGTCCCGACGTGCCGTAGATCCCGAAGATGTAGCGACCGTGGAGACACGGCAGCGCGCCGCCGCGATAGATCGCGCCGCCGATGATCACGCTGAAGTCGATCTGGTGAGGGCGCGTGTACTTCGGCAGCGTGAACGCGCCGCTCTGATTGCACGTCGTCGAGCTGTCGGTGCACAGCGTGCCTTCCATCGTCGGCCAGCCGTAGTTCTTGTTGCCCTGCCCCATCGGCTCGATGTCGACTTCTTCCTGCATCGCATTGCCGGCATCCGCGATGTAGAGCTCGTGGGTCTGGCGATCGAACGCGATCCGATACGGATTGCGCAGGCCGTAGTCGAAGATGAAAGGATCGGCGGCGCCGAGGTTGCCGCTCGGCGGCGTGGTCGGATGATCGACGTCGATCCGCAGCAGCTTGCCGCGCCGCGAGGTCAGGTCCTGGCCCTCCGGAGCGTTGCCGCCGTCACCGGTCGAGATCCACAGCGCGTGATCAGGCCCGAACACGATCGTGCCGCCGACGTTCGCGTCGCCGTTGTTCGGCTGGGTGATCAGCGTCGCGACGGGCGTCGCGGTCGCGACGTCGGGGTTCGCCGAGCGGTGGTACTCGCGCACCGCGGCGGCGTTGTCCTGGGTCACGTTCGCGTAGATGAAGAATCGACCGTTCGCCGCGTAGTCGGGATGAAACGCCATCGACAGGAGGCCGCCCTCGGCGTTCGGGCCCGGGATGTTGATGTCGGAGATGTCGAGGAACGCGGTCGGCAGGACCGAGCCATTGCGAACAATTCGGATATGGCCGGTCTTCAACACGATGTAAAGGTCGGTGGAGCCCGGCGGCTGCGCGACCCAGACCGGTCGATCGAGCGCGCTCGCGACGAGCTGCGCCTTCATCGCAGGGATCACGCCGGGGGTCGCGCACGTCGGATCGGCGTCGATCATGTTGCCGTCTCCGTCGCCACCGCCGTCCCCGGGATTCACGTGATCGTTGTTCTGATCGTTTCCGCCACATCCGAGGAGTGCCACGACGATGAGTAAGCTGCGCATAAGACGCGCAGCATACCCGAGTCGATCGTCGATCCGAAGTGAGGGTTCGCACGATGGCGTGCGGTAAGGTGCCCGCATGCGCCGCCTCCTGAGTGTGTTGCTGATCGCGGCGTGCTCGCACAAGAAGGAGACGCCACCGGATCCGAAGCCGGTCGCGCCGCCGGAGCAGCCGCTGCGCGACGCCGTCGGCGATGCGGATCTGCGCGCGCTGGTCTACGACTGGATCTCGACGCAGGCGTGCGCCAAGGCGCTCCACCACTTCAGCGGGATCAAGGACCCGAGCCGCAAGGGCATCGTCAACGGCCAGATCTGGGTGCGCGACTGCAAGATCACCCACGACGGCAAGCAGCTCGTCGGCGAGCTCGCCGGCGACGGCTGGCAGTGGCAGCACAAGGTCGAGAAGAAGGCGGGCGGCACGTTCGAGGTCAACCAGTACGTGAAGTTCGCGGTCACCGCGAAGCTGACGGGCACGCTCGATCTCGCGTACGCGCCGAACAACCATGTCGCGAGCCTGTGGTTCACGCCGACCGCGCCGGCCGCGGTCGAGTTCAAGCCGATCGGCGACATCGAGGTCAACCGCGACGACACCTGGGCGTCGATCGTCGGCGGCGTCGGCGGGCTGATCGGTGAATCTCCGGAGAGCGCCGCGGAGTCCACCGCGAACGACAAGGGAACCGCCGCGTTCCAGGATCAGATCGCGAAGGGCTTCGCGGTGGCCGTCGACTTCTGCACGAACACGACGCGGATGTCGCTCAAGCGGTTGCCGAAGGGCCAGATGCCGAAGGCCAGCGTCGGCGAGACCCACAAGGTCGAGGTCGAGGTCCAGAACTTCGGCGTGGTGATGTACGGCCCCTACGATGCGGACGACACCGGCCTCACGATCGACGTCGAGGTCAAAGGCGGTGCCGCGAAGGTCAACCTCGGTTGCGTCGACGAGGCCGAGGCGACCGCGCAGGCGTTCCTCGATCAGAAGGACAACACCGCGAAGCCGATCAAGAGCGAGCTCGTCACCGGCCACGCGGTGCTGAAAGCGCCGAGGGAGCGCTGCCCGGTCGTGGTCGTGTTGCGGAGCGTCCAGCCTCAGCCGGTACAGATCAGCTTCGTGCGGCCGCAGCGCGAGGCGACCGCCGCCGCGCATGGAGCGTTCGCGCAGTGCGGGCGCACGAAGCCGCTCGGAGGCGATCCCAAGTCCGAGCCGGGCACGCCGAAGACGGGGTCCGGCTCCGGCTCCGAGTAGACGCGGAGACAAACATAGGCCAGTGAGCCGCTACGTCGGATGAAGACGCTGAGAAGGGCCGGCGCCGGCTCACTGGCCTACAGACTGGACGACGGCGGCGTTCGCTTCGCGTTCACGAAAATCGTCTCGACCTTCATCCCGGGGCCGGGAGCGCGATCGTAAACGTAGTCCCTACGCCCGGTTGCGACGCGACGTCGAGCTTGCCGTGGTGCTTGCCCACCACGATCGAGCGGGCGATCGCCAGGCCCTGACCGGAGCCATGCCCCACCGGCTTGGTCGTGAAGAACGGGTCGAAGATCTTGTCGCGGATGTCCTCCGGGATGCCGCGGCCGGTATCGCTGATCGCGATCCGGACCCAACCGTCGCCCGGCGCCCAGGTCCGGATCGTGATCCTGCCGCGCGCCTCGCCCTGCTCCGCGATCGCGTGCGCCGCGTTGATGATGATGTTGAGGAACACCTGGTTGAGCTCGCCGCCGTGACAATCGACGAGCGGCAACGGACCGAGCTCGGTCACGACGTCGGCGACCGCACCGGTCTCGTGCTGGCACATCACGAGCGTGCTCTCGAGCGCCGCGTTGAGGTTTGCCGGTGACTTGGTCGCGGCGTGGCGAGAGAAGTCCTTCGTCGCGCGCACGATCTTCGTCACGCGCTCGAGGCCCTGCATCGCGCGCTCGGCGGCCTCGGCGAGGTGCTCGCGGAGGTACCCGAGGTCGTACTCTTCCTCGACGCACGCCGCGGTGGCGAGCGCCTCCGGTGCGGTCACGCGCGCATTTGCGAGCTCGTACACGAGCTCGCGATAGCGCGTCGCGCCGGCGTCGAGCTCGCGGATCCCCTCGGCGAGGAACGTGCAGCTGTCGGTGATGAACTGGACCGGCGTGTTGATCTCGTGGGCGAGCCCGGCGGCGAGCCGACCGATCGCCTCGAGCTTCTGGGCCTGGCGCAGCTCGAGCTCGTGCTCCTGGAGGCGCTCGTGCTGCGCGACGTTTGCCCAGAACGCACGAGTCGCGATCGTGCCCATCACGAGCGTGTAGGCGAGGAAGATCGCGTGGAGGATCGCGAACTCGAACAGCCCGTGCCCCACGATCGCCATCGCGATCACCGGCACGATCAGGCCCGTGAGCGCCGCGCGCTGCAGCCACTTACTCGGCGCGAGCGCAGCGACACTGCCGATCGCGATGGCGCAGGTGAAGAACGCGAACACGATGGTCGACATCCCGGCGCCGTTCTTCCATTGCACGCCGGCGATCGCGACACCCCACAGCGTGTTGCAGCCGAGTGCGCCGATCGCGAGCAGGGTCCAGTTGCGACGGAGGCGCTCCGGGTGGGACAAGGCCCCACTGCGCGCGACGATCCGGACCCCGATCAGCACGATGAAGATCGACGCGAGGATCGGCAGCGGGAAGGCCTGTGCACCGCGAGCGATCAGCTCGGCGGTCGCGAACATCAGTAAATGACCGAACGTCCCCGACGTCGACCGCCTGCCGAGCTCCCGGATCGCAAGCGCCTGGTGCGCGGCCGTCATCACCTGGTCAAATCGACCAATCGGGTCGAGCCATTAGGCCCGAAACACTCGATGCGCGGAGGTCCGCTAACGAGCGATCCACTCGGCGAGGCGCACCTTCGCGCGCTCGTCGTTCGCGCCCAGCTTCACGATCTGCGCGAGGTCGGTCAGCCGGCCCTGGAGGCGGTCGATCACCTCTTTGGCGTCGAGCCGGGAGCCCTTCTTGTACTCGATGATCTCTTCGATCAGCTCGCGCTTGCGGTTCGACACCCGGGTGGCGAGGTCGAGGGGCTTGAGCGCGACAGAGGACTTTCCTGGGAGCATTGGTCGGCGCAGTGTAGGTGAAATCGCATCATTCGACGATTCGGAAGTTTCCCCTCGATCTGACGGTTTTTCCGTCAGGAGAAGATCTTGCGGCGCGCGGCCTCGCAGATCGCCGCGACCGCGGGGTTCTTGATCTTGCGCTCGATCGAGATCGCGTAGAACCGCTGGCGAATGTCGCGCGCGCGACCGACGAGCTCGAGCGCGTAGCGCCGGCGCAGCTCCTTCGCGATCACGTCGGGCGCCGCGAACACGCCGAGCCCCTCCTCGCCGAGCGTCGCGGCGAGCGCCAGATCATCGAGCTCGGCCACGATCACCGGCCGGATCGCGTGTTGCTCGAACCACGCCTCGAGCGCGCGGCGAAATGTCGAGTCGCCGTTCGGGAGCAGCATCGGCACGCCGTCGAGCGAGCGCGGGAAGCCGCGGCGGTGAGACCGCGCCCGGCTCGGCGCGGCGAAGAACGACGTACCGCAATCGCCGAGCGGATGACTGAACGTGCGGATCGCGGGGTTCGGTTGCGCCGGCGCGTCGGCGAGCACGACATCGAGCGTCTGCGTCGCGAGCTCGCCCATGAACGCCTCGGACGAGCGCGCCTCGCGGCAGATGATCCGGACCCGATCCTCGAGCGCGAACGCCGGCTCGAGGATGCGATGCACGATCGACTTCGCGAGCACGTCCGAAACGCCGACGACGAGGCGGCGGGGTTGGCCGGTCGGCCGGCCCTCGAGCGTGTCCTGGAACTCCTTGCCGAGCGCGAAGATCTGGTCGGCGTAGCGAAACGCGATCCGGCCGCTGTCGGTCAGGACCAGATTTCTGCCGCTGCGCACGAACAGCTTCTCGCCGAGCACCTGCTCGAGACGGCGGATCTGGCCGCTGATCGTCGGATGCGCGAGGCGCAGCTCCTTGGCCGCGGCGGTGATGCTGCCGCGCTTCGCGACCATCCAGAAATACTGCAGGTGATGGTAGTTGAGCCATTCCATCGGATCACTCGGGCTGGAGCACGAACCAGTGAAACACCCGATACGGCGCGCTCGCCTCGGTGCGGAGCTCGACGGTGCGGGTGCGAAACGCGCGCTGCGGGAGGTTGAACGACAGCTCGGAGAACTGGTTGGCCGGCGGGGCGACCGTCAGGTGGCCGAGCTTCTTGTTGCCGGCATAGAGCTCGAGTGTGATCGGCTTCGTGATCGTCTCGTGGAAGCCGTACTGCGGCTTGCCGCCGGTGCGGATCACGATCCTGGTCGGCTTCTGCGGATCGAGCTCGACCGTGAAGCGCTCGCCATCGTGCTCGCGGATCGTGCGGCCGCCGTCGATCACGAGGCCGGCACCGCTCGTCTCGCTCTCGACGACCGACCAGCGCGCGGTCGGCGCGCCGAACGTCCGCCGCCCCATCCCGCCGTGCCAGCGGTGCGCGCGCTCGCTCGCGAGGTCGGCGATGTCGAGCCGATCGACGATCTCCCAACCGGTGTGATCGTTCAGCGGGCGTTCGCCCGAGTGCGCGCGGTCCCAGCTCGCGGCGATCACCTGCATGTCGGCCTCGCCGACGAGCCGGCGCTTGATCCCGAGGCCTGGACGGAGAGACGTGTGGAGCAAGACCTCGCCGAAGAAGTCGGCGGTGCCGAGCCAGCCCGGGTAGTACGCGAAGTGGGTCGGCCGCGCCTCGGGCGGCAAGCTCTCGAGGAACTCGAACCGCGCCCCCGGGCCGTTGTTCGCGACCTCGGCCTGGTGGTTCGTGACGAGCCCGAGCATGTCGTAGACCTCGGTGTCGCCGTAGTACGCGATCGCGCCGGCGTCGTGGAACAAGATCTTCGCGGCGGGCAGCTTCGCGTGGATGTACTCGCCGATCGTGACGACCTGCGAGTTGGTATCCATCGCGCCCTGCGCGAACAGGATCATGTTCTCGCGCATGCTCGTGAACGCGCTGATCGAGAACCCGAGCGCGAGCGCGAGCGAACCGGCGGCCCATGCGCGGCGCAGGACCAGCGGCGCGGTCAACACGCGCGGCGGGATCAGCGCGCACGCCGCGACGAGCATGACGAGCGGCAGCGCGGTCGCGACGTAGCGCATGTTCTGGAAGCTCCAGCCACCGACGCCCGACGTGCCGACGACGGCGACCAGGAGCGCGATCGGCGCGGCGATCGCGACGCAGCCGGCGAGCAACTGGCGCTCGCGCCTCGCCCATAGGACGATCCGGATCGCACCGATCACGAATCCGATCGCGACGAGCCGCGGCCACACCAGCGGACTCTCGGGAGCCCAGAACAGGCCCTTCACCATGAGCCAGGCCTGCGCGGGCACGGTGTCGCGCCAGTAGGTCCAATCGAAGCCGGGGAGATAGAAGTGACTCTTCACGACGCCGGTGTTCGGGAAGAACTGACCGGCGAGCACGCGGTTCGCGGCCATCCACACGACCGGCGCGGCGAGCGGAGCGAGCCAGCGCGCGGCATCGGCCCAGGCGCGCCGGCGCAGGCACGCGAGCACTCCCACGGCGACGATCGCGATGACGATCAGCGTCGCTTCGGGGCGCGATAGTGCGGTCGCGGCGAGCACCACGACGAGCGTCCAGCGCGGCGGCGCGTCGCGCGGCTGCCGGAGGAGCAGCAACAGGGTCGCGACGAGCAGCGCCGCGGCGAAGCCGACCTCCATCCCGGCGAGCGCGCTCCACGCGAACGGGCCGATCGAGAGCGCGAGCACGCCGGCGACGACACCGAGCGCGGCGCTGTCGGAGACGCGCTTCGCGAACCGGTAGCAGCCGAGCCCGACCAGCATGAAGCACAGCGTGCACATCCCGAACGACACCCACACGAGCGCGTGGCCGCGCGCGCCGAGCGTCCAGAACGGTGCGAGCAGCATCGGCCACAGCACGCTCGTCGAGCCGGCCGAGTAGCCACCGCCCGGGTAGTACGTGAACGGCTGCGCGCGGCCGAACTGCTTCGCGTAGGTGAGATAGATGTAGCTGTCGTCGAGCGGCAGCCCCATCGGTCGCGTGTAGTGGAGCGTCGTCGCGGCAAAGCCCCACGCGATCACGAGCGCGAGGATCGCGATCGCGATCGCCGGGCGAAGTCTTACGGCCATCCCGCGACCGGCGTGCGCACGGCGGCCAGCGCGAGGTGCTGGAACCGGAACAGCCGCTCGCGCCTGTAGTCGCCGAGGAGCTCGAGCGCGAGCTCGTTGAAGTCGAGCGTCCGGACCCAGCGAAACCCGCACTCGTAGAGGAGCGGCAGCATGTCGTCGGAGCCGTGGCGGATCGGCTCGCCGAGCTCGCCGACGTACGATCGGGTCTGCGCGTCCTTTTCGGTCAGCTCCTGGCCGGCCGCGAACTTCTTGCCAACGAAGTCGAACGCGACGAGCGAGCGCGGATCGAGGCCGGCGGCGAGCCGGCTCGCGGTCGCGCGGATCGCCGGCTCGGTCAGATACATGACGACGCCCTCCCAGATCACGAGCGCGGGCTCGCGCGGATCGAGGCCGTTCGCGATCAGCCGCTCGATCGGATCCTCGCGCTCGAAGTCGCAGGTGACGTAGCGCGCCGCATCGACGGGATAGCCCGGCAGCGCACCGACGACCTCGCGCTTGTGCGCCTGGGTCGCGGGGTGATCGACCTCGAAGAACTGGACGCCCGCGCGCGGGAGCCGGGCCGCGCGCGTGTCGTAGCCGGCGCCGAGGATCACGACCTGGCGGATCGACAGCTGGTCGACCGCGCGACCGACGAGCTGATCGAGGTACGCGACGCGGAGCGCGAGCCACAGGCCCATCGGCGCGAACCGCTCGTCGAGCCGCTTCGCGATCGCCTCGCCTTCTGCGCCGGCGATCTGCGCGGCCCACGGATCGACGAAGAGAGGCCTGTCCCAGGTGGCGACGCGCGCGCGATACGCGCACACCATCAATGCGGTCTTCGACGCGGAGCTCTGCGCATCCACGCCTCGCGGTGTACCACGAGTTACTTCTTCTCGATGTGCTCGACCAGGCCGTTGTACGCGGTTGTTACACGCACCGACAGCTCGGTCGCGGCCTTCTGCTTCTGGGGATTTCCGGCGTGCATGTCGGGGTGGTACTTGCGCATCAGCTGGCGATACGAGCTCTTGATCTGCGCCATGTCCGCGCCGGGCTGGACGTCGAGCACGCGATACCACTCGGCGAGCTGGGCCTCGGTGCTGCCCGGCCGCGGCGGGCGACTACTGCTCGCCCCCTGTGACGACGAGGACGACGAGCCCGTGCTCGACGATGCCGTCGACGACCAGGTGCCGCCCTTCGCCGCCTGCTCCTTCATCCGGCGGAACGCATCGTCGGCGGCCTGGCGCTGCTTGGTCTCGCGCTCCTCGCGTTCGCGGTGGACGCGGCCGGATCGCTCGCGCGCCGCCTTGTCGCGTTGCGCGCGTGCACCCGGATTGCCGAGCGCGAGCTTCGCGAGCGGGTTATCGAGCGGCTTCTTGGTCGCGCTGCGCGCCGCCTTGCGCGTGGTCAGCTCGGCCTGGAGCGCGGCGCCCTCGACGTTGCTCAGCGGATCGTCGTCGACGATCACCAGGGAGGTCAGCCTCGAGAAACCAGATTGGGCGCTCTCCAGGATGCGCCGCGTGATGCTCACACCTCGATGCTAGCAGAGCGCCGGCGCGATCCACACGCCGTCCGCGAGCGGATACGGCGCCCAGCCCTCGATGTCGAGCGCGGGTCCGTCGATCACGCGGCCGACGATCGTCGCGCGGGTCGCACCGACGGCGATCTTCGCGCCGGCCGCCGCGAGCTTCGCGAGCTCCGGCCGCAGCGACGCCAGGTCGGCCTTCGCCGCGACGGCGAGGATGCTGTCGATCGTGGTCATCGCGATCGTCATGTTCGCGGCCGCGGCGAGGTTCGCGGCACCGGCGAGCGCTGCCGGATCGCCCTCGACGTAGAGCGCGACGACATCTTGCTCGCCGCCGGCGTCGGTGACCGGTGAGACGACCGCGCGGAACGCGTCGAGGAACTCGCGCGCCGTGGCGAACCGCTGGGCGGGATCGGGATGAAGCGCGCGGCCGATCGGCTCGTCGATCGCGGGATCGAGATCGGCCTTGGTCGACGGGCGCGGGCGCGGGCCGTGGATCTGGAGGTAGGTCTGGACCACGCCGGGCGCGGCACCGAACGCCGGCTTGCCGGTCAGCATGTGGAACGCGAGGAGGCCGAGCGCGTAGATATCGGTGCGCGCGGTGACGGGCAGGCCCTTGAGCTGCTCCGGCGCCATCGCCGCGGGCGTGCCGAGCATCGAGCGCGACGAGGTCAGGCCCGGACCATCCTGATCGGTGAGCTTGACCAGGCCGAAGTCGAGCAGCACCGGGCGCGCGCCCGCGCCGTCGGACCCGAGGATCACGTTCGACGGCTTGACGTCGCGGTGGACGAGCCCCTCGTCGTGCGCGAGTTGGAGCGCGTCGCAGAGGGGTTCGAGGATCTGGAGCGTCTCGGCGGCGGGCAGCGAGCCGCGCTCCGTGATCACGTCGCGCAGGCTGGGGCCATCGATGTACTCGAGCACCAGGAACGGGCGGCCATCGGCCAGCGAGCCGTGCCCGAACGCGCGGACGACGCTGCGGTGATCGAGCTGCTCGATCGCGGCGAGCTCGCGCTCGAAGCGAGTCAGCGCGTCGATGGAGCGGATCAGTTCGAGGTGGAGGATCTTGATGGCGACGATGGCGCCATCGGATTCGCGCACACCTCGCCATACCTGGCCAAAACCGCCCTCGCCGATGAGCTTCTCGACGCGGAACCCCGGAACAGAGGGAGCCGCAATCACCAGCGCCTGCATAACACTGCTGTTGCGAGGGCGCCTATTTCCGAGCTCGCTCATCCATTCGACGATACGGCCGGCGTAACGCACGTTGCAGGTACGAGCGGGGTTGTTGGCTCAGAACTCGTGTACGCGGGGCGCCCAGATCAGATTACCCGCGACGAGCTCGGCGACACTGCCGCGGAATGCTGCACCCAGCCGGCCGTGCTTCGCGGCGAGATGTAACAGCTCGAGGCGCTGGGCACCGGTCATCTCGAGCGTGCGTGCGAGGAGCTCGTCCCACCGCGCGGCATCGGCCTCGCCGGCGGCCGCGGTCAACAGCTCGACGACGGTGCGCTCGTCGGGTGCGAGATCCTCGGGTGCGAGCGAGGCGAGGACGTCGCGCAGCTCGCCGGTGTCGCCGCGCGCCGCGAGCACGCGCCCGAGCAGGATCCGATCCCAGCGCGTGCTGTCGCCCGCGCTGATCTGGATCGCGACGCTGCGCCGCGCGAGCTGGAGCGCCTCGGCGAGCGCCCCTTGCCACAGGCGATCCTCGGCGAGGTTGTACGTGCCGACCCGCTCGAGCGACGCGGCTCCGACCTCGCGCGCCATCTGGATCAGCAGGCGGACGTCCTCGGCCGAGCGCTCGGTCGCGCCGCGAGCCGACCACAACCACGCGCGATTGCCGTACGCCGCGGCCTGATGAAACCGATCGTCGCGCTGCGCGCACGCGGCGATCACGCGCGCGAACAGCGCCTCGGCCTCGTCGAGCTCGCGCAGCTCGACGAGCGCGGGCCCGAGCAGCAACGACGCCGTGATCTCGATGTCCCAGTTCGCGTGGGCGCGAGCGACCTCGATGGTCTCGCGCAGCTTCGGCGCGGCCTCGGCGAAGTGCTGCGCGCGGAACGGCGTGCGGCCCGCCGCATACAGCGCCGCGTCGCGGACGTGGGCCGGCGGATCGATCGTCGCGACCCGCGCGAGCGCGATCTCGGCCTCGGTCGCCGAGCGCGCGTAGTCATCCGCGATGTCGAGCGTCGTCGCGAGAGCGAACCGTGCCTCGACCTCGAGCTCGACCTCGCCGCGATCGATCGCGATCGCGATCGCCTCCTCGACGTCGCGGATCGCCTCCTGCGCGCGCTGCTGGTGAACGCGCGCGTCGGCGCGGCCGAGTAACGCGCGAGCGCGATCGGCCTCGCGCGCGGGGAGGTTGCGGAGCGCGCCTTGCCACGCGCGATCGGCGTCGAGCAAGCGGTGCTCGGCGTGGGCCTGGCGTGCGAGCACCGCGTACGCGCGCGCCGCGATCGGGGCCTCGCCGGTGACCTCGGCATGCCGCGCGATCCGGATCGCGGCGCGCACATCGTCGCTGAAGTCGCGCCGCCAGTACGCGAGCGCGGCGCCGTGGATCGCGAGCCGCTCGGCCTCGCCGGTGGTCGCATAGATGCCTTCTTCGACGAGGTTCTGGCGGAACTGATAGCCGCGCTCGCTCGACACCAGGAGGCCCGCGACCTCGAGCTCGTGCAGGCCGACGCCGGCATCGACGGTCGTCGTCGCGCCGCCCGCGCGCTCGACCGCGTCGACGATCGCGATCAGCTCGTCGCGCTCGACCTCGGCGTCGCCCGCGAGCACCGCGCAGATCCGGGCGAGCGCGACCAGCTCCTCGGCGAGCCCTGCGAGCTCGCGCGCGGCGAGCCAGG
>Ga0307509_10006102_pt1 | contig 16377 bp, 17 predicted proteins | sample 10_EM_MG_FD_202245 | JGI IMG/M metagenome (GOLD analysis project Ga0307509, IMG submission 202245) | Populus trichocarpa ectomycorrhiza microbial communities from riparian zone in the Pacific Northwest, United States - 10_EM | ecosystem: Host-associated > Plants > Roots > Unclassified | place... | reverse complement strand
TGTGGTATCGCGACCGGTAGCAAAGGATGGAAACAGAGAACCGTATATGCTTAGCGGGTTACGCGTTAAGGGGAAGAGTAAGTTCTGGGATGCAGAACCAGCAGAGCTACCTGAAGTACAGCAAGGAGGACGTACGCGCGGTCAACAAGGAAATGCTGGTAGTTCGACTCACGCCATGATATCTGCGGTTTATATGGTTGACGCGGGTCCGGTTAACTACAAGGCAGCTATGGAGACACCCAAAGCCGCGCAATGGCAAGAGGCTGTGGACTCCGAGTGTTCCTCTGTTGTGAAGAACAAGGTTCTAACGTTTGTCGATTCGATTCCTACAGGAAAGAGAGCGATTCCCACAAAGTTGATACTGCAAGGGAAGCTCAGATCTGGGGGAGAAACCATAAGGTACAAAGCGCGACTTGTGGCACAGGGTTTTCGGCAAGTTGAAGGCTTAGATTTTGCTGAAACGTTTGCTCCAGTAGCAAGTCTGTCAAGCGTGCGTATCATGTTGGCAATAGCAGGTACGCGCGGATATGCAGTGCATCAGATGGATGTGGTAACGGCCTTTCTTGGGAGTAAGCTGGATGCAGAGATCTACGTTCATCTACCACTTGGAGTCCTGGGAGGTCCGAGGATGGCACGACTCAATCGCAGTCTATATGGCCTCAAGCAATCGCCCCGGTGCTGGTATACTACCATCGATGAGTTTCTTGTCTCCCATCATGGATTTCGACGGGGGAGGTTTGACTGCTGCATCTACACGCACACGAACGGCACAATCCTTGCTCTTTACGTCGATGACATGCTCTTAGCAGGTAGGGAGCTGATCGTATCAGATTTGCAGAAGAAGCTTAAGGTAAGATTCGACATGGTTGATCTGGGTTTGGTACAGCATTTCTTTGGTATAATGGTGTCACGCGATGGGTGCGGGCAGAAGGTCTATATTACACAGGAAGGCTACATCGGGCGTGTCTTGGAAAGGTTTGGCATGAGTGATTGCAAACCAGTGGCTACACCAATGGATAAGGACAAGCCACATGAGAGAGAGGAGGAAGAAGAAGCCTGCGATAAAACGCTCTACCAGCAGTTAATTGGGAGTCTCGGGTGGATAGCGATTGGCACTAGGCCAGATATTTCGTTTGCCGTCTTCTATCTTCGGCGTTTTGGGGCAAATCCTTCTCGGCAGCATTGGGTATGCGCAAAGCGAGTTCTACGCTATCTGGTGGGAACGCGGTATCTACGGCTTGGTCTGGGGGGAAATATGCCTTTCCAGATCCCACTGAATGGTTTTGTGGATGCTGACTTTGCCGGAGATACGGGTACATTGAAATCGACAACTGGATACATCTTGCTTATGGGATCCGCAGTTATTCAATGGCATTCAAAGAGACAGTCTATTACAGCGACCAGCACAGCAGACGCAGAGTTTATTGCATGCGCAACGGCGATTCAGGAACTCCTCTGGTTCCGTCATCTTGTATCAGAAATCACTACATCTACGTTGGAATTGAGCACGCTCTACAACGACAACCAGGCATCTTTATCTACGTTTACGGATACGGCATACAAACCTCACTCCTAGCATGTTGGTGTTCGCGTTTGTCAGATTTGGGAGATTATTGAGGATGGGAAAGAGGTTGTCATGGATTACTGTAGGACGGAGAGGATGGTAGCCGATGGGCTCACTAAGCCTTTGGCGGGAGTTAAACATGTCGTCTTTGTTAAAATGTGCGGTTTGTCTTGATCCCGATGGGATTTTATGTGTGTTTACGGGCAATGTTTGAAATTTTTTAAGGATAGCTTAGTGTTTAGCGGCTTCATGGGATAGCGCCCGTAAGGGGAGTGTTAGATATTAGGGTAGCAGTAGGTACGGGTAGCGATCCTCATATGTGTTGGGGTTGAGCAGTAGGGTTAGTAGAACCGGTTGTTGGCTCTTGGCGGTCATGTATCTCTATATATACCTTCGGTCATAGATAGGAAATACACTAAGTCATTCTTCCACCACCACCACGTTCCTACAGGAAGACTGTGGTGTCAATCCAGATATATCTGATACAGATGGCCGGACTCCCCTATCCTATGCTGCCGAGCAGGGGGCACATACTGTCGTGAAGCTACTTCTAGAGTGCGAGGATGTCAATCCCGACTCGGCGGATGCCGGCGGCCGGACACCACTATCGTTTGCTGCTGCGGAGGGGGCACAGGGTGTAGTTAAGCTACTTCTAGAAAGGGGGGGTGTTGATCCCAATTCATCCGATAAAGATGGCCGAGGGCCCCTATCATACGCTGCCGAAGAGGGCGCATTTGATGCAGTTGAGCTACTTCTGGAGGAGAGTGCCTGCTCCGATTCAGCTGATACTCATGGCCGGACACCCCTATCGTATGCTGCCCAGCGGGGGCCACTGAGTGTGGCGGAGCTACTCCTAGAGCATGAGGATGTCGATCCAGATTCAGTCGATACAGATGGCCGAACTCCCCTATCATACGCTGCCGAAGAAGGGGCACTGAGTGTAGCGAAGCTACTCCTAGAGCATGAGGATGTCGATCCCGATTCAGAAGATACCTACCGCTGAACACCCCTATCATATGCTGCTGAAGATGGGGCACTTGGTGTAGTTAAGCTACTTCTGGAGAAAGGTGCCTGTCCCGATTTAGCCGATACTGATTGCCGAACACCCTTATCATATGCTGCTGTCGCTGAGCGTGAAAGTGAGGGTATTGTGAAGCTGCTCCTAGAACGTACTGGTGTCGAGCCTGATTCATCGGATAGCGATGGCCGAACACCCTTATCATATGCCGCCGAGGGAGGGGTACAAGCTGTCGTGAAGCTATTTTTAGAGAATAACTATGTCGATCCAGATTCATTGGATAGTAATGGCCGAACACCCTTATCATTCGCTGCTGGTTCCGAATGGGAGCAAGATGGTATTGTAAAACGGCTTTTGGAGCACGAGGGTGTCGATCCAGATTTAGCGGATTATGATGGCCGAACACCCTTGTCATTTGCTGCCCGGGAGGGGGCGCGAAGTGTGGTGAAGCTGATTCTAGAGTGGGAGGATGTCAATCCCGACTCGGCGGATGCCGACGGCCGGACACCCCTATCGTTTGCTGCCCGTGGAGGACATATAGGTGTAGTCAAGTTACTTCTGCGACAAAGGGATATTGACCCCGATTCACAGGATGACGATGGCCGAACGCCTCTATCATATGCTATGGAGGAGGGGGCACAGAATGTGGTGAAGCTACTTCAGGAAGGAGAGGCTGGTAGTCCCAATTCGTGTGATAGCAATGGCCAAAAACCCCTATCGTGCCGGCACCTATTGGGAACGAGAAGTTGTTCTAAGACTACTCCTGGAAAACAAGAATATTAAGCCCGATTTACCGGATCGGAGCGGCCGAACACCCCTAATCGCTTGCTGCCTCGAGAGGACATGAAAGCGCAGTGAAGCTACTTCCGGAATGGAGGGACGCCAATCCCAACTTGCTGGATACCAACGATCGAACACCTTTATTATATGCTACTGTCGCTGAGTGGGAGGGAGAGTATTGTTAGGTTACTTCTTGAACGTGCGGTTGCCAAGCCCAATTCGGCGGATACTGATGGCCGAACACCCCTATCATTTGCTGCAGCGAGGGAGATACCACCCTGCAGTGATGCTACTTCTGGAACGAAACCGGTATCAATCGCCATCCCCAGAGAACCAGAGGTGTAGTGAATCTACCCTCGGAACCCCGACATTTCGGTCCCCATTCAAGCGAGGACCTCAACCGGGGGGGGGGGGAACGCACCCCGGAACCAGAAGAAAAAGAACCATTACCGGTAATAGAAGAGGTTACTCCTCACATAATAGATGACTTCCCACTCGGCGCCTCCGTCTCTCTTTCCGTCTTGCTCTGGTCTCCTCCAGAACTACCCCACTGCTCAAGTCGTCTTAGTTTGACCATTTAGACTCACCACCGGCCCCACCCATCTCTATCCCCCCTCTCCCAGACTAGTCTTCCCTTTCTTTTTTCATTTATATTTTCATCTTGCTGTTCGCTCATATTTCTCTCGTTTTCAACCCCCTATGAGTAGGGATTTCTTTGTGCGCCATCCACAGCACTTTCCTGTGATAGATATTTTGACTTTGGTTAGATCGGGTGTGTTCTATAATTTTGTCTGCGAAATACTTATTTTATTTCCTTTTCTTTTCACTTCCTGTATTGATTGGGGGATATTTTGTTCATGTAGTGCATCTGGTGTATCAATCAGAGTATTCGTCAATAATAATACATATCCTGTTTTTAGCAATAAGGTTTGTGCGCTTAATTCACGTAACCGGGGGAATAGCCGCGCTGGTATCGAGGGATATTGCCCAATCCATTCGCTTCTCTACGCGCCCGCGTTCGCTTGGCCATCCTTGGTTGGTTAGGTGGGAGCGGAGTGATGGAGGTTTAATACTCATACTCTTTGGAATTGAACACTAATTAATTCCCATATTGAAAACAATTGATCCCCTACCGTAAATTAGAACTGGAAACTACAACCCTTGAGAAGGGGTATTTCACAAGGTAATATTTGATGCCGAGTATCATAACATTGTCCTTTGCCATTAGAGTAAACATTGGAGAAGGTACTCTTTATGGTGATCCGGCAAATATCTCCTGGTAAGTTACCTTTCTTTATCCTATTGTATGATATTGCGCCGTGCGCAATGTACGTATGCTGTTGGAACCTACCTTGAAAACGGGAGTAATTGAAAATCTCACTGGGACGTTGGAGTTGCCTCTCCTAGTAAGGTCTGTCGTATTTTGTCTTTTTCCTTGTCTCATTGAGCGCGATGGGTGGAAGGGAACCTTCTAGCTATGTTTTCATCCTCTGATCCGAAGGGGGGTGATTCTGGACGTCTTAGCATCATTCTCAATTATTTCAGGTTTTTAATGTAGAGGTAGAAGAGTGATATTCTGTGATGCAAGACTTTGTCGGTGAGCTCCTACGATAGTACTGCACAATGTGTACCAAACCCACAGCTATTTGGTTGAATTTCTGTGAGGAAGAATAACGGCGGGGTGGGATAAGGACAATTTTTCGGGCATGACGAACGGAGCCGAAGGGGGGTGTTTGGCACGCCAATTCTGATTTGAAATTCCTATTTGAGATCAGGTCTTGGTGGATTTGACTCCAATTATTGCTACCAAATCTAAAAAATCAGAGCATTACAGTAGTAATAATTGGAGTTAAATCCGCTAAGACCTGATCTCAAATCGCGATTTCGAATCAAAATTGGCGTGTCAGACACTGCCTAAGTTGTTAAGGAATGTCAAGAGGCTTTCAGCCACACCCAGCGCATCATCAGCCACAATAACCTATACTTTTATGTTATGAAGAGATGTGGCCCTTGAGCTCTATAAATAAGTTTATATTCACTCAAGATACCGGTAATTAATGTAAACGTACGGGTGTAATAATACTTGTCCGATTCCCTTATTACACCAAAAATGGATATTTTTAAACAAAGAATTCTCAATACTGCCAACCGTAAAAACTTGAATAATTGAACCGTGTGCTAGAGGGTTAGAATAAGGTTTAAGACAAGGGGGACGGGAAATTAGTGTCTTAGAGTGACTTGTGAGGGTGTGACTCAGTGCTAAACTCAACGACATCTCATTAGACCCTGACTTAGAATACGAGAAAGTAAACAAAAAAAAAGACTCATAGAGAAAGAGCAACAGCTCATTTCTTTTGTAATTATAAACAGAAGATAGAAAAATACAAATATATAATACAAGAGTGTTCAATAAATGGCAAACTCAAGAGGCGAAGAAGAAACCGCAAACGAGCCGGACAAACCCAAGATGCCAGCAAGACGAGCTAGTGAACGAAGCGGACGCATTCATGTCCAGCCCGATCTACCCCCATTGCCAGCCGACAAGTTTTATGCTGGTATACGGAAAAAAAGAGGGCCAGCCCGGAAACCCCTTGTTGAAGTACTTCGATGCCCTCCAAAGGAAGTGGCCAATCCCTATCGCTCATACACTGTTAGTTACAAACTACGTGTACTTTCATATTGGACGGGAACGAAGATCCCCTATGGACCAACCAGGGTAAGGGAACCAACACGGGCAGAGGTTGCTCACCGATTCAAAATTCCCGCAGGAAATTTATCCCGTTGGAAAAAAGAAGAGGAGGAAGGTAAGTTTACAACGCAAAAGGCTGGACAGAGGTGGGCTGGAGGAGGAGGAAGGGGCAGGTTGTGGGCAGCGATGGAAAAGGCATTGTTCGAGCGATTTCGGGAGCGGAGAGCGATGGGGAGACCAGTGAGAAGAAGGTGGTTTCTTAGAGTTAGCAAAGAACGTTTTCCCATTCACTATCCAGAGCAAGATCCTACCTTATTTCGTTTCTCGAATGGGTGGTTTCGAAACTTTCTCCGCTGGCACCAAATTAGCCTTCGCTTTGTGACAGATACAGCCAGTCAATTGCCGGCAGACTTTGCTGGGGCTATACTTAACTGGTTGAAGTTCAACCGCCGTAACTCTCGAACGCGTGAGCAAGATGTAAACTGGGGGAGGAGCCATACCTTGGTGCCAGCAGTTGGGCGTTATAGGTTGCAGAACATCTGCAATATGGATCAGACACCTGTTCCATATGAGTACTTGGAGGGTCAAACTTACAATCTGGTCGGAGAAAAGTCAGTTTGGCTGCAATCTTCAAAGTCAGGTTGGGATAAGAGGCAGGGCAGCATTCAACTTACTGTCTTCGCAGATGGTATTTCCCGTGTCAAGCCTCTTATCTGTTTTCGTGGACAGGGTATTGGCCCGACAATAGGAAGGGAGCGACAGCAGTACAATCCCCAAGTTGTTTTAAAGTTTAATCCAACAGCCTACGCCAACTGGAGCACCGTGCTCGAGTGGCTAGACGAACAATTAATTTCTATTCTTGATGGTCAGCCAACTCTACTCGCGATCGATCTCTTTCAAGCCCATCGAACAGCAGAGATGCTCGATACTTTTAAGGCCAATGACATTACTGTCAGCCTAATTCCCGGGGGCTGTACTGGCCTCGTACAGCCCCTCGATATATCTATAAACCGTCCATTTAAGGACATTTTAAAAGTTAGTATATCTTCTATCAGAATTAAAAACTAAAGAGAGACTCACTTACGAAAAATATAGGAGAAGATGGACCTTCGGTTGGAGGAAATTGAGGCGGAGGAGGAACTACAGGTTAGCGAAGGAAGAGCCTTGGCAGGGAGTATCGTGGGGAGGAGGCGGATCGCCATTACCTGGGCAGTGGGAGAGGCCTGGGAAACCATCTCGCAAGGGAGAGCAGAGGTTATCCGGCATTCATTCCGGGTTGTTGGCCTCTCACTCCCTATGGATGGGAGTAAGGATTCGGAGTTATCTATTAAGGTGTTAGCAAATGACTTCCTAGTAGAGGGGCTTAAGGAATGGATAGTGTTCGTTACGGGGCGGGGCGGGGCGGGTTTTCGCTCGCCAGACCCCGCCCTTACACGGGGCCGGGGGGGTATTTTTCGGGTAATCCCCGCCCCGCCCCCATCCAGGGCCCACCCGGACTCATTCCCTGGACGGGGCCCCGTTTGTTACCACGTATTTTTAACGGGGACCCGTCTGGGGTATGGGTGGGGCAGGGGCCTGAGCGGGGACAGGGGCAGGGAATGCCGAAAAATACCCCCCGCCCCAGGCAATTGAGTGGGGCGGGGCGGGGAAAAAGGCCGGGGGCCCGCGTTTTTTGGGGCCCCGTCCGCCCCGTAACGAACTCTAGGAATGGAGGATTGGGGAGAATGTGGATGATGATGGTAAAGATGTGGAGGATTTGGAGGAAGCTGTCGATGTTAGTCAAGATGAAGAAATAAATTTTGTATATGAGTAGATGCCAAGATATACCAAGATTGATATTGCGTGATATGCAGCCATGCCCTTGCTGTTTCAGACTTTATTTTGACCGTCTAGCACACGGTTCAATTATTCAAGTTTTTACGGTATATAAATGTTACGGGGTAGCTAACACGGTAGGATTCCGGGCTAAGTAGGCCGTGGATATTCGAGACAATGGATTACAGGTCAGAAAGGCTCAAGAAGAATTGTTCGATAAAGTAATAGAAGAATATCGTAATAGCTTATAATATCGTTAAGGTCTCTTTTCCGTTGCTTGATGATGTTGCCAACCATCGGGGAGAGCCCTACTATTTATACTAATGTTCACGCTACTTTGACTTCTCTAGTAAAGAAGTATCTTTCTAGAAATTCAGTTCGTCAGAACAAAGTGCGAACATTTTTTGACCCTGAATCTTGCCCAGCTTGACTCTGAGAATCTCCCGACTGCGATTTCTTCTGAGGGTGTCTCCACTCCACCAGTAGTCAGTTTTCGATCTCTTCGTCCTGATAGACTATAATGGAATATACAGTCTAAATACCTACATACCAATAGTATCATGAGTATGGAGTGATCAAGTCCGATATTCATCGATCAATGTGTAATGCGTATGCATTCGTAAGAGTAGAGAACTGATTCTCTAATCATCGTTCCAATCAGTTAGCCATATCTTGAAACGTGAATTCTTTGTAGTTCCTGAGTAGTCTCCAAGATGCCTCCGGGAAGTCCCTACTCAGGAAGCTTGAGTTCAGATATATGCTCTCCCCCATGGTGGCATATACCTTGCGCATAATTATGCAAGCTATTCCCGCTAGGGTAATAATAAAAACACTTGAAATCTGTCCATCAGCTAGGGAATCACTATGTATTCCAACCCCTACAAGGAGAAGTGTAAGGAATCAACGCTGTCTACAGTGTTCATGATTATGTTAACAAGGGTAAAAGTGGACTTAAATGACCTTTTCTCCATCAGTTGGTAATATTTAAGGATTCTGTAACCTTCTTTAGGTTATCTACGGGTTTGCTAATTCAAGGACAAATTTTCACTGATGCTTATATCCCTTCGCTCATAACACCATTTACGCTATTACAACAACCGATCAGATCTCTTATCCTTGTTTAATGTACAACCAAAATAATAAAATAAAGCTTAGAAAAATATGTATGATAATCTTCAGTACTGCTAGAAAGGAACCTCAATTTATCTGATGTTTTTCTTTCAATCCACTATGGTAGTATTGGATTTAAGTAAAACAAGAGATTATTACTTCTGTTTATATGTAAAAATCCCACACATTGACTGAAATTAAGGCCCTGTTTGGTACGCAAGAAAAATGGCATTTTTCTGACTTTTATGGCATTTTTCTATAATGAAAATATAAAAAAATAGTGCAGTGTTTGACACTCAAGAAAAATGGCATCTTTTTAAATTTAGTATCATTTTTTTATATGCCATTTTTGTAGAATCAGTAAATAGTTAGGGTAAGATAGAGAAAACAAATTATCTGATGACTAATAGAACTTCATATGAGAGTAATAATAATTGAAAATGAATATTTCTACACATATTCTGAGTAGTATAAGAGCAATTTACAATATATTATTTTCAGACATGTTCCTTATATATATATTGAGAAATATCCTATGAGAAAAAGTTATAGTTAGTGGGAAATTTTGAAAATACAGTCACTTTACTCAAAAAGGGCATTAATATTTAGGTTTACCTTATTTAAACATATCTTATAGTGTGTTTTTTGTTCACATACAGAAACCTTGAAATATGGAGAAAGGATTGCCAAACACGATTATTTCTCAAAAATGGCATTTTTTTTAAAATAGCATATATGCCATTTTCCAGAAAAACAGCATTTTTTTATATGATGGCGAGCCAAACAGGGCCTAAGTAACTAAAGGGGGAGAGTCCTATTATAATCGGTAGATATTCCTTTCTTTTTCTCATTTCTTTCTACTCAATTAGATTAAAATTAGGGTTGAGATAAGGGGCTAGAATGTGAAGGTTAAGATTTGCTAGTTTTTAGTATTGTTGGGGGACAAGAATAATAGCGGTTCAATGATCGATGGCAATGCACCCCTGCTCATCACCCCGCACGTCCAACACCACCCAAACAAATTCCTCTAAATCAACCAAAACCAAACCATCTTATCTAATTATTTTTTTAAATAAACTATGCCTCCTACATCAGCAACGATTATTATATGTGTCCTGACCGTCCTGTGCATCGGACACTCAGGACGCTCAGAACGTTAACCTTTACTCTGGACGTCATTCCCTATCTACCCCTGAATCCTCGACGTCCCGACGACGTCCACCACCAAGCGCATGTGTCCAGATGCCCTCAGACTCTAAGCTCTCGCGGATCCCGACTATCTCCTTCCTGTGCCTCCCTCATCATGGCGGAATCCAACTCCACTCTAGCATCCGGAAGACTATCCGGATGCTTAGTCTTCCGGATGGTACACAGCGATATTTGAACCCCCTCTGCATCAATTGCCATGTCTGGCTATAGGCTCCCAATGCCTCCCAAATAGCTCACATGTTCGTCGCGACGGCATCGTGATGGCTCACTTGCATACTCTCGACGGCGTCGTGAGTGCACACATAGTCCAGACGCCGTCTTGACGACGTCGTGATAGCTCACATGCAGACTGTCGACAGCTTCGTGATAGCACACATATTCCAGACGCCGTCTTGACGACGTCGTGATAGCTCACATGCATACGCTCGACGGCGTCATGATAGCACACATATTCCAGACGCCGTCTCGATCGCTGCACTATTCATTTGTATTACTGAGTGCAATTCACAAAAGCTTCGAGGCACTGGTGCCCCTTGTTCGTGACTTTGAACCTCATCCGCATCTTGATATTCTATTATTGTCTACTGTCGTGACCAGGGCGTCCAGGACACCCTGGCCACGGTGATTCTATGTTTCTGAGCTCTAGCTCAGATCTCTCTCAGAAATACAGCGCAAATTGTCCTCACGGCTCCACAGATCAGCCAACAGAAATCTAATAGTTTACATTTCCTGCAAATCAAATTCCATAAACTAAACAGTTCACAAATCGCCAAGTCTACAAAAAACCATTCACTCCCACGCCTTCGTCACTTCCCTGCGAGTCGTCCAGGCTCAACGATAGCCGACTGGCGAAACCCGAGGTCGCTAGCCCCTCTTGCGCTAGTCCCAGCGTCAGCTCCTGTGAGTTACCTAGGCTCACTGGATCTGAATCTAGCATCTGAAGCGCCTGGGCGAACGATGCCTGGTTGTAGTCAAACGACAGTTCGCTCACCGGAGATGCATCTTGACTCTGCCGGTAGTGCTCTAAACCCCCGGCGTGATTGTTGAGCGGTGTCTGTTCCCGCACGAGAGCTCGTCTTGGATTCCGGCTGGATAGCTGACGCCTGTATTGCTGACGCTCCAGTTTGGCATGAACTGCATCATGATAGTCAACAAAGCCTTCACAACTTTCCTGCATCATACGATGATTTTGCTGGATCCTGTCTGTGATCGTCTCATGCAGATTCCTGAGCATGAGTTATTGCGTTGGCCGTAGTACTGCCCGCCCGGTGTTCTTCTGCCGTAAGAAAAGGTCTTGCAAGATTGGTTAGTCATCAGAACAAAAACTAAGGACGGGGGGGACATTGAGGGTCTCATACCTCCAACTGCGTCAGGCTGGAGGTCCGGAGGATCCTGATGCACCCGAAGTCGATATGCGCGTAGTTGATGGCACAGGATTGCACAAGTGAGACACACCATCGTACCATTGACACGATTGATGAATTCCGGGTCTAGCATCCCAAGCTTTCTCTTGCCATTGAAATACTTACCATAGATGGCGTCGGCAATCTGAGGCTCTAGGAACCGGAATGAGATAGGCTGCATCCAGGTTATAGTCAGTCGTCATTGGAAGTCCTGGTTGGGCGACAGGCGACGGGCGGATACACACCTCATACCCATTTGAGGGGCACATGAACCTGTCATCCTCGAGAAGGTATTCGACTCTAAGAGCGATGGCAGTGGGGTGGCCCGGTAGTCCGTATAATTGACCTATATGATTTTTTATATAATGGACGAACTGCGTCCGCATGCCAGAGTTTGTTTGACGTATCTTTCGTAGTTAGTGCAGCACCCTTTATGGTTGTGACCTCTGACTTACAATGTCTATACTCTTCGACGACGGTTCAATATTTCCGGCATCCGCAATCTCATCTTGCGCGCAACTCCAAACACTATGCACCTCAGAGGTCAAAGCAAGCGGGTTCGGGAGTGGCTTAACATAAAGGGTGTACTGAAGCATCAGATCCTTTGCTACGCCTAGTATTTCCCCCTCCCCGGCTGTCACCGTGTTTCGCCGCAAATTGATTACATGCCGGACAGACACAGTTCCTCTTGTACTCGGTTCGACTGGTGGACTCGAGCTCCTGATACCCGACGTTGTTGTGCTAGGGAGGCCAAGTGGGGACGAATACCGGGCTACGCTTGATGATGGGAATGTCACTGGGGACAAGGGCCTACTGGGGTTATGGTCACGGGGGCCGCGGGCGTCCGTGGGACAATTGCTGCATCCTGTGAACCAGCGTTGGTCGAAATTCGCACTGTCCTTGGGCGATTGTTTCCGTGTGTCTCCACCAATCGTGGCCCACAACGACTTCTAGGTGATGTCTCATCCGCACCACCGAGCTTCGCTCCTTCAGGTCCGGTGTCCGGTTCAGTTTCGTCGCCCGGATGTGACATCTGATACTCATCGCTGCTATCGTCGCTGAGGCGGACTGGTTCCATATGCCCTTGTCCATCAGCCTCCATCTCAGGTTCAGTATATGCTGTGGTCTGAATTGTGCTACTCCAGAGGCGCTTGGCCAGTCGTGCTAGAAGCCCTCTCGCGATTGGTGGTGGGGAAGAATTACGACCCGACGATTCAGCACTATTCGAGCTGCCGGATTGGGTCTGTTGTGTTACCGATCTGCACAGCCTATCCACTGGTACGATGTCGCGTCTGCGCCCGTTTATGTTGCCCCCTCGTGGGGTTGGCTGATTCGATCCCATGAAGTCGGGCATGAGGTCGCGCCTTCGCCGGCTCAGATTGCCCACTCGTGGTGTTGGCTCACTCGACCCCATGCAGTCGGGTATGATGTCGCGCCTGCGCCCGTTAAGATTGCCTACCCGGGGTGCTGGCGGCCTGCTGGAATTCGGATGCATGTGGGATATAGGACGGGTAGTGAACATTGGTAAAGATTGGAGTAAATCTGATAATTGGATGTGTTGAGTTTGGTGGAAGCAAGGAGTGAGTATTTTCCTTTCGTCGAAGAGGACATGTTAGGTCTTATACCTGTACGCTAGGATTTAGGGGTATGGTAGGCTCACTTACTATCACTCGGTATGCAAGGGAGGGATGTGCCTATACAAAGGGGTTTAAACTTTCAAAACCATATCCGCGGTTCAGGAATTAGGACTCACAGGTCTATCGTGAGAAATAATAGACAAAATGAAGGGGTGGCTAACGTCGCCGGACATGCAAAATCTAGCTGCAAGCCGTATCGGTTAGCGACGAGGGCTGTTCGCGAGACACTCACCACGCCAAAAGAGGATTAGGATCTACTATCATCTCCCAGCGTCGAATTATCACCACCAACCGAAACTGTATTCATCAAATACAGTACTGCCTTGTGAATAATCTGAGGCAGGCTGTTGACGCCAGACCGGATATAACTATGCACAGACTATCACTCGGGATGACAGTGAAAGAATTGCCCACGAGCGGTATTGGAATTATTGCAATCGTGGCCGCGGCAGCGACGCAGACAATCGCAACATTGGTAGGGCACATCATACTGTCGTCAGGAGAGTTAGACGGAACGTCCGATGCAGGAGATTTCCCTACAAAATAGGGGTTTGAGATCGTGAAGCTTCAAGTTGGTCTTCGGAGCTGAAATTCAAGACCTCCATAGGACCCCAAACATGGGGGTCGGGAGTCAGAAAAAAAGGCGAAACCAGGGTGGAGTCAGTGTCTCTGGGCGAAAGCAGGCTACAAGCAGCATGGGCTGACGACGAGGTTGCCCGGGAAACACACTACGCCAAAAGAGGATGATCAGGAGTATCTACTCGCATCTTCGAACCGCGAATCTGGTCCACTTAGCTCCTTGAAAACCTATTGAGAGGAATACAACCTTGTGGTTCACGCCGGACCGGACATAACTATGCACAGACTATCACTCGGTATGAGAGTGAAAAAATTGCCTACGATCTGTATTGGAATGATTCCCGTCGTGGCGGCGCCCGCTACACGGACAATCGTAATAGTCATAGGACATATCATACTGTCGTCGGCAGAACTACAAGGAACGTAGAGTGCCAAGGTTGAGATTTTCCCTACGAAATGGGGCTCTGGGATCGTGAAGGTTCAAGTTGGACTTTGGAGCTGAAATCCATAGGACCCCACATGCAGGTGTCGGGCGTCGGAAAAAATAAGCGAGGTGGTGGTGGCGCAGGTGTCGCCGGCTGGGCGAAGGCTGGCTGCGATCAGCATTCATTGACGACGAGGTTGCACGGAAAACACGCACCATGACCAAAGAGGATTAGGAGTATCTACTCTCATCTCCGAACAGCGAATCCGCACCACTCAGGACCCTGAAATCTGTATGCAAGGAATACAACCTTGTGAATAATCTGACGAAGGCGGATCATGTCTACTAACGCGATGTGCACAAATACAGTAACTGGCAACGAGATTCTAAAAGTAGCGAATACCAGACGCCAAAGTAAGGGGGTACAAGGAATTGATGACTATTATACAGGAGATAGGAACACGAAAATGTAAAGAATATGAGACGTCAAGGAAGTGTGTAGCAGACCCGAAAAGGTAAGAGAATATGGGACGTCTTGGAAGCGTATAGATGTAATCTGGAATTTTTGAGGTGGCGTGAAAAAAATAATCGGGAAGTGGCAAGAACGTTCAAGTTCATGTTCTGTGACGCCCTCGACGGCCTCTCCCATGTTGGGGGGCAGTGTGCGTCGGGGGTTCGGGTTTGTTGCGTGGTTCGGGGCCGGGCGCGTGGGCCGTGTTCGTTGCATTTGGGGGGCGGGTATCCTGAGATCCCCCTGCTACAATTTGCTGGGGTGGGTGGGGGTTTGTGGTATCATGAAGAACGCTCGGCGTAGGCGCAGGAGACGTGGTGGCTGAGTGAGAAGGGGTCAGAGGAGGGGGGGTAGACTCTGCTCGAGTAAACGTCTCAGGCGCAGGCGTGGGGGACTTGGCTCGATGAATATCGCGATCTTCTGGTGGTTCTGATTCAGCAGCAGGTGTGTCTACAGTGCCATCGTGCCCACGCCCTGGGCCACGATGCTCTCTAGTCCTGCGCGCCACGGCTCCCCATCCTGGTCGGGGCGCCACAGCCTCTTGTTCGCGAGTCTTCAAGGGTTTTGCAAGCCAGGGAGCCTTTTGAACAATAGCCCTCAGGACTCTAGCCTGATCCTTGTCAGATGGCCCAGTGTCTGAATCCCGGTGTTGTAAATCGCCGGTACGTCTGCCTGGTGGATCTCCGACGGGAGAATAATCGCTCCCTGAGGTGGTCCCACGCTCCGATTCACCGCTGTCCCCGTCGTCATCCTAGATATATGATTAGATAAGATGTTGAATGAAAATAAAAGAAAACTTACTTCGTCACCTTGAATAATGTCTCTATCACGGCGATCAGGAGTATGAACCTGTCCCGGCGGCACCCGATCATCGTCGTGGTGACTGTGATCGACATTGTCTTCGTCTTGGCTGCCGCTGCTGTCGTTGAGACTCTCGTCGTCGTCGTCGTCGTTCCCGGCTCTGATGTCATCCCACTGCCCCCACCGGTCCTAGGCCTTACGATTGTAAAAAGGATGTCCACCGGAGGCCTGTGCCGGGGTTTTGTCTCCGCCCTCTCCCTGATCCTGCCATGACTCCAGCACCAGGAGATCAAGAGGATCTCTGCCAGGGTTAGCGAGCAGCCACACCCGAATGTCATCCTCTGTATATAAAAGCATGAGCTCCGAGAGAGGGAGAGGGTCCGACGGTCGCCGGCGTAACGCGCTGGCTCATTGCCCAGTTGCCACGATGACATATCGGGGATATTGGATGGGGTCCTCCACATGTTGTCGCTTGAGCACGCCAAGTAGGGATTGCATGTTCGGCGATGCTAAGACTCCGCACGCAATCCCTCCGCCCAAGTCTTCGTCATAACAGGGGTAGTGCAAGAAGGGGTGCCTGGCTTTCGTTGTGCCTGCTTGTCGAAAAATGTGGATCCTGATCGGTCTTTGGCAGTACGGAGAGGCCCAATCGTATTGGGCCACTGGAAAAACTGAGTACTAGTCGTAGAATCGCATAATGTAAATGGGGGGGAACACTTACTCTGAACATCACAGACTTCTGCATCTATTGGATCCTCTGCCCGTTCCGCATGGAGACGATCGTTCGTCGCCTGAAGCTTCTTGGCTGTGTCCCTAACCAACACTCTTATTTGACGT
>Ga0307509_10006100_pt1 | contig 16383 bp, 13 predicted proteins | sample 10_EM_MG_FD_202245 | JGI IMG/M metagenome (GOLD analysis project Ga0307509, IMG submission 202245) | Populus trichocarpa ectomycorrhiza microbial communities from riparian zone in the Pacific Northwest, United States - 10_EM | ecosystem: Host-associated > Plants > Roots > Unclassified | place... | reverse complement strand
CACCATAGCGATTATAAGGCAAACCAAACACCAAGCAGCTTACCTTAGGTAGGGCGTACTAGGGGTGCTAATACCTTCCCTTTACGCAACCAGTCCCTTGCTTTAGAATCTCTGAAAGACCAATTAGAGTTCATAGTGACCATAATACTAGGTGGCGACTCCCTTATTCACAAAACAAAAACCCCGAAATCAATCGTGGGTCACCGCGAGGGTGTGACAAACCCGATCTTAGCGCTCCTCTAAATTCTGTCTTTTTTTTTAACCTGAAATCTCCTCTGGCAATTTTCTTTTGACCAAAGCTAAAATCCTCTGTGTGGTTGGGCTAACCTGAGATCCCATTCGGCGATCCCCTTTAACCAGAACCAAAATCTGTGTGGTTAGGCTAACGATCCCTTTTAACCAGAACCAAAATCTGTGTGGTTGGGCTAACTAAGATCCCTTCTAGCAATCCCCTTTAACCAGAGCCAAAATTCTCTGTGTGGTTGGGCTAACCTGAGATCCCATCTAGCAATCCCCTTTAACCAAAACCAAAATCTATGTGGTTGGACTACCCTGAGATCCCATCTGGCGATCCCTTATAACTAGAACCAAAATCTGTGTGGTTGGGCTAACCTAAGATCCCATCTGGTGATCGTGTGATTGGGCTAACCTAAGATCCCATCTGGCGATCCCCTTTAACCAGAACCAAAATCTCTAAGGTTGCTTGAGATCCCATATGGTGATCCCCTTTAATAAGAACCAAAATCTATGTGTATTCTTCCTCATGACAGGGTTTAAACTAAAGACTTTTCTTGTTATCAAGGTTGATCTTTTCTTTTTCCTGTTCCAGGTTCAAAACTGTGATTTCTTTGCTATCATACACTCAATGATTCTTTCTTTGTCCATAATTTTGCTGGACTTCATTGAGGATCTATCTTGTAACAAATCAAAAAATGTTTGATGCAATGTTTTGAGGTTAGATGACATACATGCATCCTTACCTGGTTTGAAATATAGGTCCCCTCTCTTTGACGCTCTTTTGTTTGCTATTCGAAACCTTCCTTGTTTTTCTGTGCCGGCTCATTTGTGTGCTAGCCATCCATTCAATTGTAAATGCAGTGCCTATCGTAGGCTATCTTTGATGACTACTACTCTCATTGTTTATAAAGCTTGACTCTGCCCCTAAGTGTGGTGTCGTTTGATTTATCATTAAGGAGCTTAATCATTCATCTCCTGGATTCTATCAAGAATTGTTCTTTGATTGGTTGTGGGCGTCTTGCCCCCACTCATCAAGATGTTGTTTAGTGTTAGCCTCATCTTAGATTGCTGATAGCCACGGACTTGCCCCTAGTTGAAACAATGCTCTTCAAGCATATGTTATCATTAGCCTTCTTAGAATCATCGAGTTGTTCAGCATATCTCATAACTTGCAATAAAAGACTCATGGTTATATGCTTGGTGTTCTTCTCAATGGATTCCTCTCATCTTATCGAATCAGATTGTGAAAAGAAATGCATTGGCATTATCAATGGTGTTCATTTTATCCCCCATATCCATGCGGTGAAGTGCGCATTTGAGCTTCAAAACAGATGGTCCCACAGTCAGTCTTGGTGGGGGAATCCTTCCAACATCTATTCAAATGCAATTATACAATAACATCGTTCAAAAGTCATAGCGATTAGTACTTAAAAGTGCATTCTCATTAAGGCTTTATATCATCATATTACACCTAAAGTATCATTAAATTCCTTAACTTAAACATGTTTTATAGTAACAAGTCTTATAATAAAAGATAGCTTTAGTTTATGGTAAATGCTCATTTTAAATGCAGGTTTATCCCACAACTCAAAGGATTGATTGATGTGATTAACTATTGAAAATGAAGAGACAAAGAGAGGACTAAGCTTAGAGAAGAGATGTGGTTCAATTGAAACTAGAACACCATTTGATTATTGGATCATAATTCGATTTGTAGACCATGGATTTAGGTCTGGTTTATCTTGATGGAAAGCTAAGACATAGGCCTAAAACTTTCATAGAGAGTCTAAGATTTAAAGCTTTTATTTTCAAGTTCAAATCTTAGCATCAAAAGAGACATTTGAATCTGTCTTTCAGCTTAGACACTGTTCAGTGTTCAGCCCATATCTCGAGTTCTAGAAGTTCAAATGAATTCTGTTTTTTAGTTGTTGAAAATATGAGATAATTTTCCACAACTTTCATGATATTATGTGCTCAAATTCTGATGTTAGCAATGATGTTTTGGCCACCCAATAATGTCAATAACCAGCCACTAAGTCAATGGTTGGCCACCAACCAAATAGTTAGTCATCTAATCAATAGTTCTGAATTTTAGCCTATAAAAGGAGGCATTTGCCATGTATTTAAGCATCTTGGTTTTCAGATCAAGATCATATTCTTGCTTTCTTTCTTTGTATTTTTATATTGTTTAAGTTTTGCTTTCATTAATCTCTTGTTTATGCTTTTCATCATAACTATGTTCTTATGTAGTTTATTTATGTTTCTCTTCTTCACAATATTTAGCTAAGTTTATTATGTCAAGGTGAAAAGGTTTCACTAATGATGTTAGAATAGGTATAATATAAACTCAACATGGACTTCAATGTTTGTATCCAAGAAAGTTTGTTATTAACATAACATGTCTTATCTTTTTATCTTACTAATTTTTAATACCTTGTTTGTTAAATGATTAATCTAGATTTGTGTTGTATGATAAATGTTTGATCCTTCATAGTCTTCGGCCGACATTATTATTATGAGAGGAACTTGATTTGTTGTTAACATAAGCTAACATCATGAATACCTGACAATATTTAAAAGTATTGGTGTTACTTAAATAAGAAAATTAATATGATCATGTTAATACTTTATAATGAGCCATTAATGATAAATCATCCGATTGGAACCTCCTTTGTGTGTGGTTTCTAGTTGAGTAATAAAAAGGAGTTTATACTATGCTTATTTTAATCTTTTCATCATTATCACATCTCAAAGTTCTCTTCAACATCAATATCATTTTATTATTTGTAATTTATATAGTTCACCTCCCTGTGGTTCGACCCCGGTCTTGTCAGGTTATTTATTACTTTGACACTCCTGCACTTGGGATAAGAGATCAATCTTTTGATCGTGTCATGCAGCGTTACTCATCAATTACTGCTCAAATTTACTAGATCATGGATTGTCTTTGCCCCCAATTGATCTGAATATGTTCATTCATTGATTCACCATTTGATCATCTTTCTTTACCCCCAGCTGCTGCTCATCAATTGCTGCTGAAATTCACTAGATCTTGGCTGTCTATGTCCTTAGTTGATCTGAATATGTTCGTTCATTAATTCATCATTTGATCATCTGTCTTTGCCCCTAGCTGATTTGAATACTGTTTGTCTTCCTTTTCAGGGTCCATTGCATTGCCCCCAAGTGTCAACTTTTCAAGGAGCATCAAAAAGTGTTGATGTTATTTTTGTCAAGGATTTTGCAAATTTGATTGACGTTCTTCTTGTTTGACAATCTTTCTTATTCGGAAAACAAATCTCATATTTCAAAGGCCATGTCTATTCAAGTCTAATTACTGAAATGAAATCAGAGATTTTTTTTTTGAAAATCAAGTTTGTTTGGTCAAAAACCCAACACACGTCATTCAATATAGTCCTTTGATTGTCGTGTCTTTTGAAAACAGAAATGGACTCGTTGTAAGATTAAAAAAGCTTTTTTTGGTTCTTTGTGTCTATTTTAATCTTTGATCTTGGGTGTGTTATTGCTTAATTTTGTAAGTGCACGAATCGTAACAAGTAATAAAGTGTGAGTAGAGTATCGTCCCATGAGGATTTGTAAAAATTACTACTAATTACCAAAGTCTTTTAAATTATGATCTATTTGAGGAATCGAATGAGATAGTTTATGAAACAAAAATTAATGATTAAAAACAAACAACCAATTGATTAAATATTAATGAATTCAATTCTACTGGTTCTAGGATTTCTGACTTACCGTAACTATTCCTATGTGAACTTTCTCAATTGAATTAATTACTCCTAGCATTGATAATCAGGTTTTTCTAATTTAAACATTAATCTCTCTCGAGTATCAATGAATTATTTTGACAAGTAAACTTCATCTACTCTACAAAAGTTCTAAAATTGTTGAAATTTATTAAGTACCGTAAAACCTTTAATGATTACAAAAGTTCCTAGGATATCTCTATCCTATAGATTTCTTAAGGTATTTCAAACAATAGCTAAAACAATTATCACTTCTCAGTCTCAAATTGAATTCCAAATCATGCAGATGTTGGCCAAACATACACAAGCATTAAACATAGAATGAAATTTTCAACAACTTAATGTAATAATTCAATGAAAGAAATTGTTCACATATTCATAGTAAGGTTACATAAAAAATCCTAGAATAAAAGTCTAATCCTAGAATTAAAGAGAAACAAGCTTGATACGATGAACATCACTCAAAAGCAGAGAAAGACACTAGAATAGATAGGTGTCCTCCAATCTTCTTTGATTTTCATCCCCTGTTTTCTCTACTTTTTGTGTCCTGTTTTGTATCTATTTTCGCCTTTGTTTTGTGTTGCCTCCTCTCATTTTTTTGGTGTATTGTGTGGCTTCTCTATGTCTCGGCTGAACCCATCTTTTTATCTTTTATATTCTGGCCTTTTTACCCCCCAGCTGGCAAGAAGAAAATTTCCTTCTCTGCTTCATATTCCTTTCCTCTCTGAATATTGCGGGCTACATTTGAGGCAGAAAACGTGCGAATTCAAAGATATCTATTTTAGATAAATTGTAGAAAATCGAATCTTCTTTCTAACAACACCAATCTTGGAATTTTTAGACCTCTGAGACTTGAGATATGGGCTATAACCCGAGACAACATTTGGAGTGCAGGAAATTCGGGTCTGATTTAGTCCCTGTTTTTCAACTTGCTCTTTGTGCTTCGAAACAACAAAACTGAGTTCTCTGCCCTTCATATGTTTTGTAGACCTTCATCTCATATATTTAAAAATGGTGACGAACACCTAGAAATGAGTTGTATAGCTTCCTTTACAACCCAAAATCAATCAATGTTCAGTTTTACTATCGGATTCTGCCTACTCATTAATCTAGTGTATGAAAACACATTAATTTTCCACAAGGTCAATAGTTCTAAAAGGGATCCAAAATTCTATTTAACTTGTGCAACACATCCAAAATATTTCAAAATCAAGCATGAATAGTGGAAAATATACATGCTAAAACTTCTTTTATCATGTGTCATTTGATGGTCTATAAATAAGGTGAGCTTTTGTGAATTTCAAGAAAAACAATTTACCCCAGTCAAAACTTGAGGCTTTATCATGAAAGATTGTTTCTTTTTCTTAGCACCAATTTTATCAGCATGCATAATAATTAGTAGTTTGATTCATGAAGTCACGACCCTTATGGAATAACTCTTCAAGTTTTGAGATTGTCATTTATCGGTTCAGATTGCTTACTTGATTAAAAAGGGCTTTTTAAAGCACGTAATACAAGCTATGGTTCATGACTATGAAAGAAAGGAATTTCACAAGCTCAAAAGGTGTTTGAGGGTTTCAAGAACCTAAAATCAACATCAATTATTCATCAATCTCTTTTCCTCTCGTTGTCTTTGTAGAGAAAGTAACATATAACCTTATTAATCTCAAACAGAATTCTCTTAACAGAAGTCATAATGCAAATCCAACTTCTTGTTTTTTTTTTTTATTATGAATAACCAATCTAATCTTTGTGAAGACACTAGAGACTTTATCCTAAACATACCAAAAGACATGAAGCTCGATTTTTTTGGTGTTGACTTTTGGCAATTGCTGTATCTTTCTTCAATTGAAACCTCCTTTTACCCCTCTTAGAATTGATAGGCATTCTCATTCCTTTCCACTCCTTTTTTTTTTCACATAGCCTTCTTCAAAGTTTTCTTACATGCCCCCAGTCTATGGTTTCTTTCTTCTTCTAGCCCTTTCTCAATCGTTGGGCTTTTGTTATAAGCCCTTCTTTTATCCATTGATTCTATCAGTGTCTTTAAAATATCTCTTATTTGCCCCCAGTGTGGGGTGTAATCCTGGTTAGGTTTCTTTTGAAAATAATATTCTATCAGGCTCAAAATGGATTGTAAGTGATATATTTCCAGTATTGTGAAAGGATAAAACAAAGATGGCCTTTTCTCATTTCCAGCAAGGTCGGTTAGAATTGATAAATTTTGACCTCGTCCAGTATAATGATATGGACTTTGTAAGAATCATGATTCACGAGTCCATAACTACTTAATACACTACGTGTCACTATGCATACTGCTAAAACTTAGCTGTGTGGTTCAATTTTGTGTGTGAGCTCAAAATTTGCTCGGTCATGTCTTGTTGTTTATCTTAGCATTTTAACAAATATCGAGTCATTTCTGCAATCAAAACACTTTTAATCTTTCAAGATTGATTAACTTTAATCGCATGTTGGAGTTTAATCAAAGTATTTTGTCAAAGTAAAATGCTAAACATCTCTTGATTTCAGAAGAACAAATAGACAAAGAAAAGACATGTTTCGTTAAAGGATGTGATGTGATCCCAAAACAAAATGCATAACATCAACATCATCATTGGATTAGCTTTTCTGGAAATATCTGTGTTTTGCCAAGCATTTTTTATCACTTGTCATTCTGAAGATGTTCAGGTGACAATATGGCTGATGACATTATCTCTAACAAACTCAACTTGCTTCTTGATCATCCACCTCCAAACTCGATTTTTGAAATTCTTGCATTTGTTCCACTAAAATGGCCCAGGACCCCACCATAATATTCATATCTCTTGATTTGATGAAGTCGAGGCAATAAGTCTCGAGCCTAATAGATGCTGGTAGACAAACATGAGTGGCAGAGGAATGCCAACCTTTAACAAAGATATTTGAGCAGTTGATGCTACAACGGGACCTGACCATACCACATAACTAAGGTTTCCCACCTTTAGAGTCATCTCTCATCATTGTTCTGGAATTCATGTCAGAACCTTCAATCTTCCCCTCTTCATAGCTTGTTCAATTCTTTTAGCAATCCTTACAACTTCATGGAAATGTTGAGCTGAGCTTCCTATTAAATGCTCATAATAAGGGGATTGAAAGGTGTTGGCAAACAACATCACCATTTTTGTATCCATTAGTGGAGGTTAAACATATGTTGCCTTATCTCGCCATCTTTGCACATATGCCCTCACAGACTCACGATTTTCCTTTTTTATAGCCATTAAAATAGTTCTGTCATGAGCAGTTTCCAGATTAAATTTATAATGCTTTAAGAAGGCGTCTACCAGGTCTTTCCATGTCTTGATCTTGGTATTGTCTAGGCTCATGTACCAGCTCAAAGCGGATCTAGTGAGACTATCTTGGAAAAAGTATATCAACATCTTATCGTTATAGATCATTTCAGCTATCTTATTATAGTATGACCAGAGATGGGTATATGGGCATTCTAGTCCGGTATACTTGATGAAGTCCGGTACTCTAAACTCCTTCGACACCACAATATTTGGAACCAAACAAACTTCAGCTGGTATCATAGGGTGAATTAGATTATTTCCTTCAACTGCTCTCAATCTTTCTTCTAGGGCAACCCATTTATCATGGTCCGTGGGATTGGTAAACCTATTATCAGAAGGTCCTTTCATTGTTGGATTCACGGTGATTTGAGTTTGACTTGGATAGACAGCGGTGAAAAGGACAAAATGATTCCCAGTTATTAAGTCTGCCCCTAAGTTCTAAGATGTGTGAGGGACGTGGATTGATGGTGTTTTCATAGGAGGTTGTGCAGAAATCCCTTTTCCATTCTTGGAGCTCAACACTTGTTCAAGTAGATTTGTAAGTCTAGTTACTTCACCTTTGATGCTCTCAATTTTATTTTGATAATGGGCCTCCAACTGAGCTCTTTCTTCATTTTCCATCTTTCAAGTGTAGCAAATCTTGGGTGGGGGACCTACATTTCAACCTGGCAATATGTATGATAAATGTATAAGTATCTTTCTATATAATGAGCTCACATTTCCAGGGTTGACACATGGTCGTAACCCTTGCATGATGATACAAGAATTTTGATTCTCGCTCTACAACAGAAATTTCCTAAGTAACAGCCATTGTGTCAACCACAAGTCTTGAGTTCAAAATGCTTCAAGAAGGGCTTACTTTGATGCAAAACAAAGGTAACACAGCACAACCTAAGGGCAGGTTCTATTCATTAAGTGATACAAAGGGTATGTTGACTATTTAGTCTTAAAAAGGGTCTCATATATGCTTAGTGATGATCTTCGTAAAGACAGTATAGGGGCATTGCAAGAAATGATTAAAGCACATATGTCCACCATTACCAAGCAGACACTCGGATATGAGTTGGGTGTTTCACGCATTTGAGCCTTGACCAATAGTCATAGGGCAAATCGCTAATCCCCCACCTAACTTAAAAGCTTGTGTGTGCTTTCCAAAATTAAAGTATGTGATGCATGAGGCAGTTCTATACAATGCATGAAAATATATGTAAGGAAATTAAAGCGTGTAAGAAAATAAATAAAATAAGCTTATTACAGAAAACACACAAACCAAACAAAACACAATTATCAGACAAAAACAAAGCTTAGTCCATAAGGTCCCCAATGGAGTTGCCATTCTGTTGCACGTGTGCGGCGTCATGGTGAAAATATCCACTCTTTAATTGTATCTATTAGGCAAATATGGGGAGACAAGGAATTCTTGTCTTTTATTAGTGGAAAGTAGGAATGGGAGCCGCTACCTAGTATTTTGGTTACTATGAACTCTAACTGGTCTTAGAGATCGGGTATGGGGACTGGTTGCGTAAAGGGAAGGTATTAACACCCCAAATTCGCCCTACCTAAGGTAAGGTGCATTGTTTTATTATCTGATAAAATCTAAGGTCTTGTCGTGTTTTCTAGTTGTTGGTTCGTCTATGGTTTAAGAAAAGTCCTTCTTGGTACAGAGATCCTTATCTTATCGAGTAAAACCTAATCGTTCTAACGTCAACAAAAGAATTTAATATTCGGAATACGTCTTACGTATAAGGTCATAACCTCAGATACTAAAATAAAACAAAATATATTTTTTTTAATTTTTAAAATATTGGCCTAGTTCTCGTGACTTTAATAAACTGGTTATTAAAGCTAAAATGCATGCTAATACATATTTTTGAAATTTTCTTTATTGTATGAAAATACAATATGATTTTTTTTATTTTTTTTTGAGAGACTTGGTCGTATGCATAAAAAACACATTTTTTCATTTTTTCAATGTTTTGATGAAAACCGAGTATCTTAATACCGGATTTGTATCTTCACGGTATAAAAATACAAACCAATATTAAGCAAAATTTAGTAGAGAAATACGTGGAAAAATCACAAATTGTCAAGGAAACGACGCTGTTTTCAAATTCAAAAATTAATATTTTCGATTTGGTCCTTGGATGTTTTTGCAATTTTGTAATCAAGCCCCTAGGTAAATTGTAATTGGATTCCTTGATTTTAGCGCTATTTACAAGACAACCTTGGTTCTAGATTCATGCGATTTGACCCTCAATTGATCAATAAACTTCTAATTTCTTCAATTTAGCCCTTGATTTGGTCAATTTCAGCCCCTCTATTTACTCGCCTTTTCCAGTTTAGTTCTTGGTTTCAGATTTTTTTAATCGAATCCCTAATTGGCCATTAAACTTCAATAATTATGAAATTGAGCCTCTGATTTGACCAAATCAACTCGTCAAAATTATAATTTGACCCTAGAACTTTAATTTCTTCCACTAAAAGCCTAAATTTACTTAAAACTCAGTTTTTCTTTCAATCAAACCCTCTATAAACTCAATTAAACCCTTGATAAAATTCAATTGAGTCCATAAACATCTGATTTTGAACTTTTCTTTCTCAAATTGAATTTTCCTTGTCAACGAGCTTTCATTAGTTAAAAATATACTGTCAAATTTCAATTCTTGTATTTTTGAACCTCCTCAACCAATTTCTAGCCATTTTATGGGTGTTCCAACATCGTTTTCTCACTCCTATTATTTTTTGGATTTCTTCCGAATATTTTTTGATACATATTTTTTGTATTTTTTCATTTTTTTTGTGGGAACCCAAAAATGGGTAACAACAAACATCATCATCATCATCATCATCATCATCTTCATCGACATTTGCTTGCCTGCCAAAGCTCAAAACAACATTCAACTCCTCTACATCAACATCACCAAGACTATTATCGAAAAAACAAAAATTTGAATTTTCTTCCAAGTCAATCGAAGGAGCAACTGGATATGGTTAAACCAACTCACTAACTTGAAAGACTTCATCTCGCACACTTGTGTCATCGTTCTCATCCTAAACAACCTCGACACGACCTTTGGGTTTCATTTTTAAAATGGATAACCAATAACTCTTGATTGATCCTTTTTAAAGGAAGGGGTGTATGTGTAATAAACTTGTTGACATTGCTTTGCGAAAAAAAAGACATCGTTTACGTTGCGGAGTCTAGCTTTTAAGTTGATTTCGACCAGACCATAGTGAGGATCAACTCTGATATCTCTGTCAGTGGTGTCATACCAATAGCATTTGATTAAAAACACTCTATTCTATCGCTATGATATTGCAGTTCGACGACCTCTTCTAATCTACCATAATAGTCAACTTCTAACTCACTATAAGTCGATCCCTTAACACAAACACCATTGTTGTATGTCTTTCTTCCATGCCCGTATTCTTCAGTATGGAACACATATCCATTGACAAAATACTCATTGTAGCACTTAACTTTTCTTTCAGGGCCTAGGCTTAGTGAAGACAATAACATAGAATCACTCTTTCTCATTTGATAAACTTTGTATATAATGTACAACAATGAATAGTAAATGAGAATTTTGTAATGACATACAATACTATCTTTGCAAGAGATAATGAGTTTGTGATAGTACTTACATGTGTTCTGAACCATGTGGCAAATTGTTCATGTTGTAATTGAAAGATTTGGGATTCGATCAGCTATGAGTTATTGGTCAATAAATATTGTCGATGTTGCCTGCAAGGTTGTTCCAAATTATATGAGTTTATGATATTACAATATATAAATAGTATATTCTTAACAAAGTTTAATTAGTAGTACATATACTTCTTGAATAAAAGGTCTCAGCTCATCACAGTTAAATAGAACATAATTGTATATTTGTCTAAACTCTATTTCCGACAAATATCTTCCTCTTACTACATTTTTAGGTGTGGGCCGTCCAGGATTGGAGAATATTGACAAGTTCCCACTGGAAGGCACTTCACCGCCATCATCATGCCGTGGAACGCGATTGATTCTCGTTCTCAAATGAGGTTCGAAATAATACAAGATAAATGTTGAGATCTCCTCAATTCTTGTTTTGTTGGAAATCTGAGACAATTCTCCAGAACTTTCATGAAGACTATATGTTCAAATTCTGATGTTAGCAATGATGTTTTCTGCAGACAAGAAGATAAGGATTGTTACCAAGTCAAGAGGCGGCCACCCACTCAACAATTAGTCATCAAATTAATAGTTCTGAATTTTGGCCTATAAAAAGAGGTATTTGCCATGTATTTAGGCATCTTGGTTTTCAGATCAAGATCATGTTCTTGCTCTCTCTCTTTATATTTTTGTAATACTTAAGTTTTGTTTTCATTAATCTCTTGTTTATGCCTTTCATTTCCTTTAATATACTTATATAATCATGTTCTCCTCTTGTTTATATATGTTTCTCTTATTCATAATGTTCAGCTAAGTTTATTATATTAAGGTGAAAAGGGTACACTAATTGTGTAAGAATAAGTAATGCTTTTCTACATAGACACACTATTAGAAGCAAAAGTAGTCATCATATCCTTAATTTCTTTCCACTCACTACTATTAGACAAACCATTGGAAGCATTATTATTCAAGGGAAGGTTCGGTTGTCTAGGTATGAAATTCGGCTGAGAAGCAAAACCAAGAGGGTTATTTTGTGGCCGATACTGATGAGGGTTGTTTGGGTTACCATAGCGAAAATTTAGATGATCTCTTCATCCAAGATTACAGGATTGAGAAAAAGGATCATACTTTCATCGGGGGTGCAAATTAAAATTACTACCTCCTACAACATCAACTTGTGCTACTTGTTCTTCATGCATGTGAGGACAAAATTCAGCAGTATGATCATTCATGCTACAAATAAAACGAGCTTGAGAAATAGCATCACCATACATCAAGGATCTAATAAGGGAAGTATGTTCTTTTTGGCTAGAAGAAAGAGCTTGAATTTGAGATTCCAAGTTAGAACTACTTACCTTGTTCACATGCTTGGTGTAGGCGTTGACTCTTGTACCAAATTGTTTTGAGTTTTCTGCTATATTGGTGATCAAATAGGAAGCATCTTCCAGAGTTTTAGCAACTAACACACCACCACTTGCTACATTAATTATACTCTTATCTTGTGGCATCAATCCTTCATATAAGTATTAAATAAGCACTTGATTGGGTATCTAATGTGAACATTGATTACACAGTTTCTCAAATCGGTCCTAGTATTTGGAAAGAGTTTCGCTATATAATTGCCGAATACCATATATTTCCTTCCTTATGTTTACAGCTTGGGAAGCAGGAAAGTACTTTTCAAGGAACTTTCTTTTCAAGTCATTCCATGTGCGGATATATCTGGAGGTCATGGAAAATAACCACTCTTCCACCACCCCTTTCAAAGTGAAAGGAAAGGCTTTCAATTTCATTTATTCCTCCTCCACTTCTTCTGGCTTCATTCCATTACACACCATATGGAATTTCTTTAAGTGCAAGTGGGGATCTTCTCCTGCGAGGCCATTAAAAGAAGGTAATAGGTGAATAAAACAAGATTTAAGTTCAAAATTAACATTATTGCCATGATTACACAAGGGCTGGTTATCAAGATTAAGAGCGACAAGCTCTTTAAGCTTTATTGGTTTTGAACAACCATCTCGAATGGACTTCCGATTGATGAAGTTGATGACGACGATGGTGAAAAGTTTGGATTGGTATAGATTCCATCCGATGAGGATGATTCTCCTTCTTCAAACACGGGTTGACAAAGAGGATTGAAAGAACAAGTTTTCTCCTCCAATTCATGTTTTTGATGTGGATCGAGGAGGGATGATCGAATGGGTGATTGATCAAGATGAGTGGAAAGTAGCAAGAACTCTTCGATCTCTTATTGCGTAGAGATTCAAACATATACCTATAAAACAAACTAATGACAAAGTCAAAAAGCAAAAAACAATCTAGAAAAGAGTTAGTTTTGGTTAATTCAAAAGTTCGATTGGTTTTAATCAATTAAAGTTTTAGTTCCTCGGCAACAACGCCAAGTTTTGATGAGGTGTCGTTAGGCCTATCAAATTAATTCCCCCCAAAACACTAATTAGGTAGTATAGTGAAGTAGGGTGTCAATCTCAAGAGGAACTAGTGAAAGATATAATTAAACCCAAACCAAACAATAGAACTAATTAAACTAAACAGAAGACACGATAAAATAAAAACAAAACAAACTAAGACTCTTATCTAAACTAGACACGCAAAACAAACAGAAAGACTTAAAAAGAAAACAAATTAAGGATTGGGGGGTGGTTTATATTCGGCAAATAAGACAAAGAAAACAACTAAAATTAAAACTAAAACTAAGCTATAATATTTGGCAAAAATAGCAAGAAATAAATAAATAAAAAGCAATTCCCAATAGTAAAGCAATATTTCCTTCCTAATATTGGTTGCATGAGAAGCTAGAAAATACTTCTCAAGAAATATTCTTTTTATTCATTCCGGTTCCTAATTGAACCAAAAGGCATGGAAAACAACCACTCTTCAGTCACCCCTTTTAAAGTAAAAGAAAAGGCTTTCAACTTAACATGGTCTTCCTCAGCTCCTTGTGGTTTCATTCCTATGCAAATCATATGGGATTTTTGAGATGAGAATGAAAATCTTCTCCTGCAAGGCCATTAAAAGTAGGGAGTAAGTGGATGAAACCTGATTTAAGTTCAAAATTAATATCGTTAACATTTATGCATAAAGGTTAGTTTTCAAGAGTAGGAGCGGTTAGCTCCTTAAGAGTTGTTTGCGGTTCAAGAGCCATCTCAAAAGGATTTTGGATTAATGAGGTCGACGACGATGAAGAAGAAGTGTTTAGGTTAGTGTAGATTTTGTCCGGCGAAGACTGTTCTCCTTGCTCGAACATGGGTTGAAAAAGTGGAATGAAGGAGTAAGTTTTCTCCTCCAATTCACGCGAATGGAAAGGATCAAAGATGGGTGATTGAATCGGTGTTTGGTCTAGACGAGCAGAAAGGCATGAATAAAATTCTTCAATCTCCCTCTTGTATTGATTGAAGAAGATGAAAACATATAAACAAGATCAAATTCATGACTTTAATCAAGCTTAGATGTTTCGGCAATAAGCATAAATCACAAACACAAAATCATCACACATACATGCATAAATTGATTAAGAGGAAGGTTACTTGCCTTCACAATTGAAAATAAAATTTACTCTCTTCTATTCCTATTGAGTTCGGCAACTACAAGAAAATAAAATCCTAATTCTAATTGTTTTAAAGTAGAGAAAGATGAAAAGAAGGAAAAACAGATCACGTGAGAAAATTTCAGCTCCTCTCGGATTGGAAAATTTGCAATTCTCAGGGGCATTTTTGTTATTTGAGTTTTCTCATTCTGTGACACTTGGACGGTTCAAAATTTACCACGAGCTAGATCTTCGAGTGAACTTTATTCATAGCCTTGGATCACAAAGATCTAACGGTTACATCTTGCACAATGTGCTAAAAAAGGTCAAAAGGTCATCCCGGAAATTCTGCTCTGCAATCTATTCGTACTGTGACTTTTGGAATTGTTTTCCAGCCAATTCACACATGAGAAAATTCTGAAAATACTCATGAAAGTACTCCATTGAGTCAAGAATTGTTCTGCAAAATTTCATAATATTTCTTTACACCAATCTCAAGATAAAAATTCCAGAAAGTCCAAAGTACAATATTAATTCAAGTCCTTTTACTTCCTTTTTGTATTTTGTCTCTAAAGCTCTGATAAATAGAAACATGATAAATTGGCTATAGTTAAACATAAAATGCACACAAGAGACTAAGGATCATGTACTAAAAATATAAAAAAATATGAGTGCATTAGAATGTAACCTAGTTAATTTTGCCAATAGTCATGTATGAACTAATTCATACTATATATTGAAACAGATGCATAAATTATCCAATTCTTATAAGAAAGATAGTGACAATAAATAACATTATTGGATTCTTTAAGTCTTGTTATTAATCTAAATCTCTTTATGAGAATCCATTAGAGTGTAATTCTAGTGCCAATAGCCACCATAATTCCAATTTCAATAACTTATTTTTAAGTTATTATAGTTAAAAAACTTGTAGTTAGACTTTGGGTTAGATCGACCAGTCCGTCGAGCCTTATCCTTTTTACGTGTGGTATACTTCTAGCTTTAATTGACCGGGTCGTATCTCCAATATTGTTACTATGAAGAAATTAGAATGTATTTTATTATGTTGACTTTTGGGATTGGGGTAAAGACCAATAACTATGAAAGCAATTCTCAATGATGTTTTCATTAATCAGGTATGAAAATTGGGGCATCGTTGATGAATAGGAGGGCGTAATAGTCGCTGCAAATTCGAGGGTGCGAGCTCGAGCAAAGCAGCTATCAATGCAGATGTTGGTGGCAGTAGCAAATGTTAAAATGAGAATTTGAAAAGTATCTGCAGTGCTTCTTCGTCTTTGGTAGTGGCTGGCTTGCCCCTTCTTCTTCTTCTCTTGGCTTGCTTGTTTTGTTTGGTCGAGATGTATACGTGTAGTAACTGCAACTGGCTTGTTGGCACCCGCAAGAAGGGCGATCTGGTGTCTTGTTCGTAGTGGCGCCGTCTTTGTGCATGTAGTTTGTATTGGTTTAGTTTCTGGTTCTTCAAGCAAGCCTGTTTGTTTTTGGCTTTGTTAGTGCAATTCTTTTGTAATGAAATAAAAAAAGTGCCTTTCTCCCCCTTTATCCATAGGGTTTGAGGAGGTTTTCAAGCAAGTGCTCCTCACTACATTGGTGAGGTTCTAATAAAATTATCCTTATATTAAAAAAAAAAGAATAATTAAATTGTGTTAATTCTTTAAATGAAAAAAGTACCTAGCATTTCTGCTTAATTCAAAATTTTAGTATCATGCATTGACAATTTTTTTATTTTTTTTGTCTTTTCCCAAAGATAGAATAATGTTATTGAATAAATTAATGCTTTGGATGACAATTGTAGAGAATGGTCTCACGTGTTCTTGCCGTGTTAACTATTACCAGATA
>Ga0307509_10006099_pt1 | contig 16384 bp, 14 predicted proteins | sample 10_EM_MG_FD_202245 | JGI IMG/M metagenome (GOLD analysis project Ga0307509, IMG submission 202245) | Populus trichocarpa ectomycorrhiza microbial communities from riparian zone in the Pacific Northwest, United States - 10_EM | ecosystem: Host-associated > Plants > Roots > Unclassified | place... | reverse complement strand
AAAGAACCCCCCCCTTCAATCCCCATTTTCAGAAGCCCCGATTCAACCCCCCCCCCTTCTAACCCCCCGGGTTCGATCATCAAAGGCCTTCTTTGCAACACTGCTGAGAGGTACACTCCAGTGTTACAATACAAAGGACCAGAAGAGACCGTGGGGACTAGATATTAATTGTCGGGGTTTACTGATTGTACAGGGCACCCGGGCCAATAGTCCACCCGGAATTTCCCCTGCCGGGCACAGGGCCTCCGCCCCCCCCCCCCCAAAAAAAAAATAACGGACTATGACCCATCCTCCACCCATCCGGCACGCAGGACTGACAAGCTGGGTCGTTGGGAATCTAGGGACCCTACCATTGGGGAGGTAGCTTGTCGCCGCAAAATTGCTGACGTTCCAGAGCCTTAATTGACTGCAGGGACATTTAGAATACGAGCGTTGTGCGTGATGGTTTAACAGATACTTTGCAAAGTAGTTTCCCTGTCAGGTTGTGGTTTTATTTGAAGCTCAGGTTGTTCCGGAACATCTACCAGTGAATCGATCAGGAGCCTGGATTGGAAAATTGGATAAGGTTGATTTGTAGGAGTTAGATTTAGGAGGCTTTCCACTGCTCGGGGGCTCGAGATTGGGTTCATGAGCGAGGGAACTAGATCAGTCTAGATGCCATTGCTCTGGCTGTTTGATATGTTAAGCTTCGAAACAACCGTGCCGCTGTTCTTATTGCAGGGGTAATGTGCTCGTAATGGTCAACCGGTCGAACTAGACTAGGGCAAAACTAAAAGGATACTAGGGAGAATCAAAAACTTCATTCGCTCGTCAACATCCCAAAACTAACTAACCAAACATAAGTCTATATAAGAATAATAAAACTCTCTCAATCAATCTATCGTCTGCCACACCTATCAATCTCTCCTTCATGCGTAATCCCTTCTGCCTGTGGATCTCCGTACTCTGAACAAAGGAAAGACATAACCAGAAACCATTCCATCTATCCTTCCGTCTACCCTTCCGTCTACCCTTCCGTCTAGAACAAATGAAACAACTAAAACTATTATCCCGTCTATCCTTCCGTCTAGAACAAATGAAACAACTATCCGCTTCCATCAACTCCAACAGTTCTAAGTCCCCAAAGAAAAAAAGGCTTAAGGGTACAAGCACAAGATCTGTAGAGAAGTTATAGGACAATTACCCAAGACTAATCAGCCAAATATATCCCCCTGCCCTTGTTGGCGGGTCCTACTCACCCCCATACAAGGCCAGGCAGGAAGTTATGAACAGGTATTTGAGGTTGACCAGCTGAATATATCCGGTTAACAGGTTCAAGCCCTTGCACATGAACCAGGGGAGATGCTTTCGTGCAAGACAGGGACTGCTTTGTTGGCTAGTTATCTCTGCCCCCTCACAAAAACATCTCCCTGGATACTTGCACCCCAATAAAACCAATGGACAGTTAAGTTAACTGGAAAAATGGCCTGCCCTTGTACGAAGATATTTCTCCTGACACTCGCACATAGGAGGAGGTCTGCAACTATATCCGAAGCCCCTTGGCCGGGTATGGTGTGTTTACGGCCCAGAGGGAATCACTTTTCTTGTAGTATCATAAAATATCACTCGAATGTCTAAAACGTTATCTCGGCTTCGTTTCAAAAGAGCAAACGCCCAGCGGGCGCCGGTGGCGATCCAGATCGCGTGCTTGGGTAAAAACGTGGGTGATAGACACTAGGGATTAAGCTGGTACCGGTACTGTACTCGAGTATCAAAGATCCTTGCTTGTTCGAATAACTCCCGTGCTAAACCCGTTCTCTTACTCCGTATGAGTGCAGTAGCGGCTAAGCCACCAAAATACCCGATTGGCCAATCACCCACGCCTGTACCCCGGTAAAGTAGTTCTAGGCGCCTGGAACAGTTTTTCATGGGTTAAGTTACCACGATGCGGGGACTCGATCTTTTAGGGGACAGCAGGCGTCGCGCTTGAGCTAGTGTGAACTTCCGGACATTGGTTGGAGTTCTCGCCTGTCTCTGCACGTTGCTTCTTGGGAACGCCAGGCACTCAATGACTACAAAACCGACTGATATGCCGGTTGAGGGTAGAATGGAATATACGTGTTCCCCCCAAAACCCGACATCACCAGAAGGGGCAGGAAACGCCAGGGGCGCCTAGGAATGGATGGGCCGTAAATATGATGAAAGCTTTTCAGGCGGAAGGGACTGCAAATCCAAGGGAGAAGCATGGGAGCTCCAAGAAGTAGAAACATCGTCTAGGTCAATGAGTTGCAAGTATCTGAATGTCTTTAAAACCGGTGTCCTACGCCTGGAGGGGTAGCATGTGAGAGGGGCGGAATTTCCCTGCATGCCCAAAGGCAATCCGACAGGCGCCAAAGGCCAAGCCGGTATAATCCAACACCTTCACATAAAGAAACTAACCGTCCAACCTGGTTAATATCCTTTGGTAAGTTCTATCCCGACTAGCAGTTCAGATGTGGGCCTGCGATCGAGTCTCGAATCCTACTCTATCTTGAAGGCTTCAACCTCCCCGTTTAGTCGATGCAAGTTAGTGAAAAAAAAGTTGGAAGATTCACTCCTGTCATTCAACCAGAAGGCTATAGTCAGCAATGCTTGGGTATGGACGTGGGTAATTGTGATGGGATGCTCAAGGACCCTGGAGCTTGAGGACTAGCCATTTCCGCCCGTAGGAAATAAGAGAACGAACTTGGTATGGGAACTTCTCAGACTTGTAAGGGGCTTTTGGTGATGTAGTGGAGGGGACAGCGAACACTATACCTAAAAGCCCGGTCAGGTGCCCCCTCTACTTCGTTACCTGCTAATCCCTCAGCGCTCGGTCACCCGAGTTCGTACCCGGGCACGGGGGCGTATTCCGTCAACGGTGAAACTAGTGCAGAGGCGAGACAAATCTCAACCTCTGGCCGTGCCCGGAGCGTGGAATCAGAAGGAAGCGAAAAGTCACTTTTATTTATCTATGAGTGACTGGTGAGAGCCCTATAACTTCTGATCCTGAGACAATGCTGGTCCCCCTGGCCTGTGCAGCGATCACGACTCACTTCCCGCGTGCGATCACTGGCTCCTCCTCTCCGACACTCTTTATTTATCATACACTATCCCAAGGCATCGTCAGGGGTATTGCTCCATCACCACAATGCGCACAAAATGTTGTTCTCGGTCCGTGCTCAGTGCTGATGATAATGCCATGCCAAGATAGCCCTTTGTCAGTCCCAGAGCTGAAGCCCTCACGAGACCCAACAGAACCAAACAAGGAAAACGAACCGAACACGTTCTGGGAAACGACGAAGGAAGAAGGCCCTGATCGAACCAACTCTATCAAAACGCCTCCCCGAAAACCTCCGAAGGAAGCAACCAATCCTGCCCCCTCAACTTATCTGAAATCGCAACGCTCAGAATGGAAGCTCCCCCCGAGCAAAACTCACCCCCCCCCCCAACATGTAGGTTGTTGGGGATAGCCCCGGGCCATATATATCCATGTTCAGAATGCACTTTTGCCCCCAACCGTCTAGAAATCAGCCCTAAATTGCCCATGCACGCAACTCCTATCTCAACGGCTGGTGCCTTCCCCACAGCTCCGTTCCGCCTTGCTATGCGCGGCGCTTCGCGGGCTAGAACCGGTAATACCCCGCAATCTCACCCACTGAGGCGGGGATTTGCGTCATTCCAAGGTCCGTGCTTGCAGGCCTACTGTAGCTAACGTTGCCAGTGATGGGTGGCCGCCGGACGGCCTCCGGTAGATTGGTTGACGCGCATTTTTTGCTGGGTCCCGCATGGCCCGATGCACAGATGGCTCGGCTTACTGTACAGAGGAAATGAACGCACCTCATGTCTTTGCCCTGAGAGGGCCGTTCGCAGAGAAGGGAAGGGAAGATATGCTCCAGAAGCCCTTTTTTTCTCTCGCCCACCTAACATGCAAAGTGGGAGGGCCGGCCCTCCCCAAGCCCGCCCGAGTTCAACGTCCCCCAAGTGCTACATTACTGGTAGGTTGAAGCGCCTTGAGGCTCAAAACAGGAACAAGAAACAAAAACAAAATATCCCGAGCCATTTACCGCAAGCCTGCTCCCTCACCGATAACCCCTCGAGCGACTCACTATGATGCTCACTTTCTTACCAGTCACCATCCCCTGGTGCCCCTTTTACTCGCCCGTGTGACTACCGGCTATGTTTCTGAGCGATTTTCTCCAATTTTTTGAGCCACTGCCCGACGACACCCGCCTACGATGGGTTGACTTTGAATGGCACCTCGCGCACCGCCAGGGCAGGAATGGTAAAGAAGGCCTGCATCCTCAAAGGTGGAGCTTATCGCCCCTCAGCCAATGATTTCGGGTCATGAAAGGAAACCGGTAGTGCGACTTAGGAAGAGTCACGATCTACGTGGCAGAGCAACTCGGTTCGCGGTGCGAACAAGCGACGCACGGTTTCGCACTCGTGGAGTTCAGATTGCGCAAACGGACAGCCTAGCAATTATAATATTACACTTGAGACTAAAAACTACACTGACAACCTCAAGCACGTATGTACTATGTGCGTCCATCCATCCAATCTGACAAAGAGGCTAGGGGCGGGATGTTCCTACCCCCACCACTTCCTGATCCCTCTAATCCCGCCACAAAAACGCAACTCCATACAGTACTAAGAATCATTGCAATACGGAATTATGGAGTAAAAGAACTCCCCTGCTCTAAAAACGAATAAAAAAGGAAATGCAAGCCTCCCGACCCAAATACAATCACTCCGAAACTATGTTGCAACCGCCGGAAACAGGATCCTGGGGAAAGGAGAAAAGGAGTGCAGAAGTCATACGCGTTGGTGATTACCCATTCTTTGATATCTCAGGCGATATCCTCAATTGCGATGGTTGAGCAATATTCTCAATTGCTCCTGCCGGAAGGTTGGGCAATTCCAGCCTGGTGTTTAAGCCTAGCCAAAAGCTCCTCGTTCCAGCGGTACCAACCTTCGCCGCTCTTCTTTGCCTCTAATGGACTTCTTTTGATTGGTAGCCACCAATCCCAAAAGCTGTAGCCTAGTACTTCCTTAAAATTCTCCAATGTACTTGCAAGCCTCCAGGGGTTGTCCCCTGGCTGCGTACTGACAATAGCAAAACACCTCTGCTTTTGGCCTGGGCCTGGTTCTCGCGGGAGCCATACCCTGGTCGGCATGACCGCCGATATTTGCTGACCAGGAGGCGGTGTCTGGGCAGCATTTGGATCATGTAGCGCTAGCTGATAAACCTTGGTCTTGTAATTTAAGCTATCAATTGTTGAGACATTCCGGTAAACAAGTTGGGTTGTTGAGCCGGCCATCACGCCTGAGAATAAGCCGAATACACAAGCTCTAAAGAAAACAGATTAGGAAATCCAATAAGATGAAGACGACTTGAGAGGGATTTACAATGCCAAGCAAGCAGCCCATCGAGCGTCTTGGTTACCATTGTCATTAATTTGCTGCCGGAAAATTACAGCGATTGATACGATAAGGAAAAGGCAGTACAGAGCTCCGTAGAAAACCATTTGGTAAAAAAACTTGTAGGAAGGTTCGGCAACAACTCCGCCAACCCTTGGAAGTAGCCCTAGAATCAGCACATGAACCTGTGCAAAGGTGTGGGGGATCTATATCGGAATTAGGGCGTGACTAACCAAGGGCAAAAGTGATCCATTCTCCAAACACATCTCTGTAGTTCGCTACAGTGGTGTGACCGATCCGGTTTCCAGAGCTGGCAATGAACACACCATCTAGGAAGCCCGTCGTTCTCACAAACAAATGCATCCCGCTGGAACCACTCATCCAGGTTTCGGTATCCAGAGCTTGTTTGGGGGCGAGGTGGCCCATAGGTGTAATAGGGTCTGCTCCCAAGCGCATTCTCAGGAAACACACCCTGCCCAGCTGGTGACTGAAGCGGAGGGTTTGAGGCGGGGAACGACAAAGTGGAAGAGCCATTTGTGGGCTGAGCCGCGGTTTCGGGGCTAAGGGAGGGCTTCGGGGCACCTCCTGCAGACCCAGATTGGAAAGGGTTGGGGAGAGATTCCGTCTCGTTTTCCGGAGGACGCCCTGCAATGGTCATAGGTTCTGGTGGTCGTATCGTTTCTTCTTCCCCTCGCAATCCTTTTGCCTGGACCCTCCCTAGCCCTATCTCTGCATCACTGCGACTCTCAACACTACCCGGAAATTTCTCGTCTTCCGAATCAACCGACTGCTTGGTAACAAATCCAGGACTAACGCTAACAACCCATACAACCCTCAAGTATGCCAATGACATTAGTGAAAATAAGACGAAGTAAATAATTAGGAGTACGATAGCTGTCCCCTTTCGTCCCTGGCCTATTAGAAGATGGTTCACTGTTACGGTCGGTCAGTGGAAATGCACGCAACCTAATGGCCATCCCACAAACTCGGAGAAACACAGCAGTAACTAACCACAAACTAGCGCGACAAAAACCCACGTCGCAAAACCCACAAGGCCCGTCATGATCACGGGCATTGTGTAAGAAACCCAACGGTTGAGTGCATGTTTGCTCGGCCCCCTGACCTCCTTAGATTTCAGCCACCCGTTGCCCATGTCGTTACAGGCTGGCCAAGCCGTGTAGGAGGGAATAGAGAGTAGGGAAAGAGTGTGCCAAACCCTTAACTAAAATTTTGGTCGCTGGAATGTGGTGCCGGTGGGAGTAAACAGGGGGAGAGCTGCGGTCGGAGGTTTGGGCTGAAGGACGATCTTGGACACAGGATTCTTAGGTCATCTACTCAAGGTCACGTGAACGAAATTAAGCGATGTGTTTGAATCTGGATTGAGCATCCCAAGATCACTACTAGCACGTTCTAACCAAGTATCATACCAGGGCCCGGTAGGGAGTTACAAGGTCCAGCAAGAAGTTATGAAACAGTTACTCGAGGTTAACCAACCAAGCGTATCCTATCTGCCCCGGTTAATGGGTTCCTACCCTTGTACAGTACTCTCTCTCTAATCGGGTAAATATCTCTATCCTGCTCACCAGTTTTCGCCAAGAACTCCTCCACAAGGGGATATTTTGCTGGAGCCGTCGCCAAATATTCGGCTCGGGGAGGCATCCTTGGCGAGGAAGCATGAGCACTTTAACCTACCGTCCTGGTAGCCCTATTCCAGCACCGTGGGTAGCAGGCACTAGCACAGGGCTATTATCAGCAACAGCTTCTTAGCCTGCCCTGCAAACTTGGTCGCTAATTGCAAAACCGTAGGGTGATCAAAGCTCCACTTCCGGGACTTGCCATAACTCAAGTCCCGAGCTACCCCCCCCCCCACACCACACTACTCTCCTTCTGGTTTCATGACACGTGAAGGCTGAAGGCAGACGGTATCGAATCTGATTACGTACGATGCCGTCCTCCAAAGAAACCCGATGCTATCTAGATCATCTCGTAAGGTCGCTGCCCTGCTACATTCCTCATTTTCCCTACTTGCTTAGAGTGGTCCCTTCCTCCGGCCAAAAACGCGGCAGCCTCAGAATGGCGGGCAGAACGCAAGCAATAAAGGAAAATTCGCATGCAAAACACCTGAACGACCGAAAACATCGCAATGAACAAAACACTGCAGCGAGCGAACGCCCACTGGAGCAAATGCCGATAGCGGATGTCGCGAGTGAGGCTGCTAGCCCTAGGTGCGGGCACTTCTACGATATTTCCTCAGCCTCATGTAGCTTATTAATCATCTCTACGGATTGTCACTGGCCGGGTGGAACACCCCAAGCATCCCGATCCAACTCACCGCCTGCTGAACATGTGAGGTGATACAGTACCTATGGACTCTCATTTTCAGACCCTATCCGAGGTGTCAAGCTATGCGTGTGCAATTTAACGACTCACAGGGCCGGAAGACTTGCGTCCAGAGTCGTTAGCATACTTTTCCTGGTAGGTGAGCCGGAGGCTCAAGGTTGCGCTGAAAATGAAGCAATCTAACCAACACCCAAACATATCAAGTTTCGGTATCGCTTTCTTAGAAGGGAAACTTATTATAAGGTCCACGGGGGATCGGATCCCCCTTAACCTGCGGTGAGAAGACCTACTCCCTCATCGCATCTCGTCCCTGCTAGGGCAACCTCGGAGCGGTATCTTGATGGTATCATATCTTGGAGAGTTTTTCTTGCCGGTGATATAGCACTCCTATTCTGGGCCTAATACCTTTTCTCTCTTCTATTCATATGCTTTCACCTGATGATTTCACGGAGGATGAAATAAGAATAGGGGGTAGCTTAGTTTGTTTGCTGTCCCCGCAGTTGACAGACGTGCAGCGGAGGCTGTGCAGGTGATATTCTGGAAGTGACAGCTCTAGTTCCAATGCCAAACCACAACTCAACAAGACTGTCTCACATTTTGGAGGGTGTCTGACTCCCATTATTTCACTCGAGTATCTACCGGAACGATATCAAGTTGCAATTTTCGATCGTGGCTGCGGGGATGACCCAACCCGTTTCCGTCTCACTCGCGGGGCTAGCCATACTAAACGCCAAGAATCAAAACCTCAAAGCCCCGTTCACCAATTTTTACCACGGGCGTTCACTATAACAAACTGGACTCCGCGGTAAATTCACAAGCGTGGCTGCGAGGAACCGTTCCTTATAGCCAAAAATCCATTATAGCGAGGTTCATTATAGCCGGGGGCAACTGTATTCCGCTGGGCTTTATTTACATCGAGGCGGTGCCACACAATAGTATTCAGAGGCCGCATGTAGCAAGGCTCAGAGAGTGACATGGCACACTATTGCTATGTTATGAGCTAGGCATTACCTGTTCTAGGGTAGTTTACATACCGGTACACAGAGCCGTGACGCGATCTCGCACAGCATATCACTCGACGCCACGAAGCAGCCAGAAGCCTACTGTAGATGCTTTCATAGCTGACCTTGGCCCAATCTTCCGAGGCCCGATCACAAGTAGATTTCTCCACAAGGCTGTTTGAGCGTTCTCAGACCATGAAGTTGGGTCAGCTGAAAGAGAGATTTCGGGAGAGTTAACGTTTTTCGCAGCTCCAGCCGGATTCCGCCTCAGGACTGTAGGAATTATTGGTAAGGTACTGGGCCAGAAATTTTAGTGGGGTCCGCCGTTGTGCAACGGAACTGATCACAACCCCACCATCGCTCCACACCACTGCATCCCACCATGTGAAGCCATTACCGGGCGCTTATCGGGCATTGAGAATGCACAAGCGACGGTTCTTGAAGGTTAGATTGGGAAGCAATCAAATCGCCTTCCTACTACTCTCAGGAGTTTTTTCCTACGATACCAGAGGACCATAACAAAAAATCCTCCCAGCTGGATGGGTAAATTCTTGACAACTATACCTAGCATCATCTTGCTAGAAAGCCTAACAAGGGATCCCATCAAACCCTGACAGAAGGGTGCAATGCTATTGGCCTCCAAGACCTAGCCAAGCCAGCGAAGTGTACCCTAGTCTTCATGAATACCCAATACCAGCTCTATCAAGTACTGTTGAAAGCTGCTTAAAGAAAGGCTTCATAAGGCACTTCTGAATACATATAAGATCAAAGGCGGCTCAGATACTGCTAGGTGTCCCCTAGTAGGAGCTCCCATGAGATATTCGCCAAGGGTATTGAAGGGGTTTTTTTTAGAAAAGCTATGGTAACCAACGCCTATGGGGGTAGCTGCAGCCGTGAATATTTGGTTCTATTATGGATTTTTTCCCTTTTAATCCATCTCTACTATATCACCTATCTTGACTAAAATGAGCTACTGGTTGGGGTGCAGTGTCAAATATTAATTGCGTGCACCGGTTTCTATATTGATCGACCAAAACATCTGCCACGGTATTTTACGTAAGGATACATAGCACCAACTTAACGGGCAAACTAGTGAGTTGATTTCCCGGGACTACTTAAACACAACCTGCCAATTTGACAGGTTTGACTCAGCACCACCCACTTCCTGGGGCGTTGCACGGTTTTTGAAACCTGTTTGTGATTTTTTTGTCAAATGTAAATTAGGTTACGTTGTGCACCCCCCCCCCCCCTCACTCAAGCAGGGGGGAACAACCGCAATGTTGAAGGCCCTCGAGTTATGGTGTCTTACAGTTTCCCAGAAAGAGAATCCCCACGCTCTGTTTCTTGTCTAGCCTTTCCCAGACCGCAAACCAGAATCCTCTATTCTTGGCTTCTTTAGATTGGGAAGTGGGGAATAGAATGGGGTCTAGTACTTGCTCCAGGCCGGGACTATCCTGAAACGGGGAATCACAAAATATAGTGCAAAATATTAGTGCATATCTGAGCGTCCATACAAATCCTCAACCCCTCGTTTTCGGATACCTGCCTGGGGCAAGTATCAATACCTTCCGCTGCTGAAGAGAGATGCTCTAGCATGTAACGGTAAGAATTCCTGTGGTATCAAATAGGGCGCTTGGTATGCTTAGGGTGCTACATAGTCCGGGCTGACATTAGGAGGACATAGTTCCATGTCGGGAAGTAGCAACCCAGATTTCATATCATGCTCTAGGTAGCGTAAGGGGTTTCTCCCCTCTCCCCGCCCCGGGCAACGAGGAAGTTTTACTCGAGCGACTGGGCGGATCTTAAGGCCTACTGGACACCCTCTGTGAACATTGCTGTGATACAGCACCCACAACCGAGAGATATCAGCTCCATGGAGCTGAAAAAGGGCTATTTACCTTCGAGTAAACGAGCCATATGGGAATGGGAACTAGACTAGAGATAGCACTATCCCCGAAGTTCCGGTAGCCCAAGGCTATGCCGAACGCAGCAAATTACCCCCTCCTGGGGGTGCTACTGGTCGGGGATAAGTGAACGCACTCCAATCAAGTGATCCCTTCTCCCACTCCTGGCCAGTCAGAGAATCCTATACACCAAACCTTGTGTAGGTTCTGCATCGAGTGACGGTGAGAATTCTCCAATTTACTCACATTCTAACTCTTTCTTTGGCCTACAAGTAGGGTGGGGCGTGATTGATATTACGCAAGATAATTGGCAGGGTTACGCAAAATTATGATCGGCGGGCTAGAGGGCTCACCACCGTAGAAAGCGTCTTATGGTTTCTCAATGCCGCTTTCCATTATTGCTGGTGGGGGAACTCAATTATCAGGCATGTCATACCCGAAGAGATGTGAAAATATTCACCCAATTAAGGCTAACATCCAGAATCTTAAGGTGGAAAGTGGGATATGGAGACTGGGGTAGGTACCGCCACAACGCTCCGACAGCGAACAACGCATCGTGTCCTACAGCCTTCCAGTACTCCATTGCATCGCTTAGGGTCTTAGATTATCTCCAGTCATAGTGTAAATGCGCTAGCGGTGGATGGGTGCTAGTAGTATCGATAGCCCTAGGGCTGCACATTCAGCTGCACGCTGAAGTCGAGGTTCCTGGGGTTTGGGTACCAACGGCACTGTATGCACTAAATCTCTACTGTCGCTAGATCTCTCAAGATTCTGAAAGAAAGATTGCCGAAGGTGGCAAAATCGATGACCTCCTTGGAGCCCTATCTGGTGTTTGAAGAGCCTCAATGCAGGAACGGCAATAGAGTCGATTCCTTAGCCATTCTATTCGTTTAATGCTCTCCTTTCGTCGTGATATACCGGTTGATTTATACACCCTACTGATCTAGTGATTCTGCACCGTTCTCGGGATCCAGAGAAGAAAAAACTCCGAGAGCGTGATGTCCATCGGGGTCTCGAATGCTCAGTAAAGTGACTTAACGTTTAGCAGTGTATAATACACAAACGTGTTGACTTTCTGCTCTGTTTCTAGTTCTAGGAGAGATTCAGTATTGCAAGAGTTGGGCATTCCCTTCTTGGATTGATATGCAAGATGGGGGTTCTTTGTCTGTGCTGCTGACTAGATAGTGTAATTTGGGCTAGAGCCAATGAGAGTGGATTACATAACAAGGCTGCGCACTTTTTTCCTTGGCGACGCAGGTGCCTTTGAGCGCCGGAGGTATCTATCACTAGCAGTCGTTGCTACTAATATCCTCCATCTCTGTATCCACCGCGCAGAGCATCCGAAATTCGAGAGCGACAATGAAGGAAAACCACCACTCTTCCTGTTCTAGGTGAAAGTCTTGCCCTAATTCCACTAAGCGCCCTCATTGACCAAAACTTTGTGCGTGGCAGTTTATGATGCTCACAGGTTCGGCTATCAGTCCTCAAGGAGATATTGGGACTCACTTGAGGGATTCTTGTGAAGGACTCACCTACCGTAAAGGCTAATTCGCCTCTACTTCACCCCACCTCCTTCCACGAACATTCTCTACCGCATAGGGCACTTCACCCTCTGAGGGTATTTTGTGTACTAGACACCAGCAGCCAATGCTGCAATGTTGGTAACCCCCCAGGATCGCAAGGAGGCCATCTGTGGCGGGGGCCTTCCCCTTCGCCTAGGAATGGTAGCGGCTCCGATGCGCGCCGTACCTATGCTAGGCCAAGCACCAAGGCTCCGCTGTGCCTCACCTAGCAGCCGGCGGAGGGCGGGGGCTCACACTATCAATAGGGTGGCACCAGAGAGCCTACCTCCCCACTCTAATATTGCCCATTCATCCCTAGCGTACACATTGAGGATGGGGCTAGGCCTAGGCACTACCAGGGCCCCTGGTCATGTCTGCCCTGCCTTACTCCTAGAACATTTGGGCACAGGCCAGAATCCCCAGAGTTGGGACACCAATAGTGGTGGAGGATTTGCGATCAGGAAGGGGATTGGCGGGTGCAACGTCTAGCCTTCGATAGGGTGCCTTCTTCCCTACTCTACCTCCGCTTTAATCAACTCATTCCTCAGCTTGGAGAAGAGAGAGAGGACTCATTCAAGTTCTTTGTGCGAATCCTCAACCCTTCACACATTGGGTCATCCAGCGAAAAAAGCCGAGGGTTTGTGCGTTTGTCTTGCCCAATTATGTCATCCCTCTTGGATATCTCGACACTTTCCGTATGAAATTAGGTGTTACGAAAGGGAAGAACCCCCGCTAAACTTACTCACCGCCCGTCCCTACCTTCGACGTTGCCTCTACTATTTATGTAAAGTAAGGCGAATTTGACGAGAACACTGTGTGCGGGGAGTGGAGAGTGGGTCCCTGGCGGAAATGAGACTTCACAGAAAGAGCCTCAGGCGATGATCTCTTTATCTAACTAATAAACCGAAGGTTAAATATCCATAGCTTCCGTCTCGACTCCCTTGAATCCATTCTCACATTCGACCATCACAGCTCACTCCGGGAATTGACTCTTACAACACTCATATATCATTTCGGCGCACCCTCCCTCTCAAGCCAAATCCTTAGTTCTAAAATCTTCTCCCCTCTTTCTCTCAAGATGGACACCAACAATTTCCCTGCTAACTCTCGAGGTGGAATGTGTCAAGTAAGTCAAGATCCTAGCCACCTTGCATTTGATTGGCTTCTGCGCACAGGCGTAGACCATCCTTTTGGTAGGCGTTCTTCAACGACAACAACTAACCATCACTAGACACCCCAAAGACGAGGCACTCCCACGAGTATGGCATCCTCTGCCTCAACGCGCTCTTCCCATACTGCCGGTTCTCCCCACCCCCAGGAGCAGACCGACGAAACACTTTCACGATCCGATGGCCGACAGAGTAGGGGGGGCTCCGGCCAGGCGCGAGGGGGAGCTATGCCACTAAGCCAGACGGCATCAGCAGTAGAAACTTATTGGGACTGCTGCGTACCTGGCTGTGGCGAAATCGCTATGCTAGAGAGCCTATATGTTCGATGCGCAAACGAGCATCCTAAATGCGAGAGATGTCCCGTCTATCGACTAGGACCTAACGGGGAGAGACGGTACTAAAGAGGACCCTTTCCATCTCAGACTGTTTTCGGGCGGGGGTTCTGGGGGCTTGGACCTTGTGTGAACTATTGAGGAGGTGTCGGCATTGGAACCAGAGGAGTGGACCGTTTAATCATTCTCTTTTATATGTTTTTCACATAAAATGGTAGAGATTTCTCTTTTCCTTTGCATCAGATCTCTTTCTCCATACGGTCATGGTTGGGTGGTGTCCTGTCCTGTTTTTCTTTCTTTCTTTTTCTTACGCTCATTTCTACCCCGAAAGTAGAGTTGGTCTTCGGGGTGATGAGTTAAGCACCAACATAATATTGATAATAAGACGTTGTTGACGGGTGGTCAAGGTCAACAATTGCTTACTTACTAAAACCTTAAAACCGAATCCGTGACAATTTGCGTGGGAAGAAAAAAAAACTTCTATTATAGTAGTGAGTGGAACACGGTTACAGTACCGAGATATATATTCCCAAAAGAGACAACCTTAAACCACGACCTTCAGCCGAAAGAAAATCCCTCGATAAACAGCGAATAACTCGTAATACCAATAAATCAACAAGTAAGTAAGACCAAGTCAACAACGGGGCAGGGGATGTCACGAGCCATCCCTCAAGGTTCCACTATCCTAGCAGGCCCAGGGAATGGAAAAAAAAGAAAAGAAAGATTAGCCCCGCCGGGAACATTCGTCAGTGACAACAACGTGGTAAGTGAGATTAACTCATTCCATAAGAATAAGGAACCTGTCTCACCCAAATCACAAGTTATCTGCAGGGTAATACTCAGGTCAGTCCCCCCTCCATCCCGCCCGATAGAGCAACACAACACCCCACCCTAAAAACAACAATACTTAGGAATATAAAAAAACAGAAAGCTTATCGCAAACCCAGAAAATAAAAATAAAAAACAAGGGACGGACAAAAGTTACGGTCGCACAGCCAGCAAACCGAAATCTCACCTCAAGCCTTCTTCCTTCCTTCCTTTCTTGCTTTCTTCCTTCTTTCCTTCCCGCCTACCGAACCATGATATCACGGTCGCCTCGCATCCAGGAATCATCACAGCGCTGAAGAAAAAGAAAAAAGAAAAAAAAATGCCAGCAGGGCACGTCTCCTATTTGGAATCATCGTCGACGGCGAGCTTTTCTTTTTTCTTTTCCATTCCTTTCCTTCTTCTCCCTTCTTCATCGCCAGGCAGGCAGGCTTCCGAACTGCCGTTGCTACCCCTCCGGCGCCTGCCTGAGCTAAGGAGGAAAGGCACCCAGCAGGAGGAGGACAACAACAACAACGACAGGAACAACAGCAACGCTGGCACGCATATCATTAATACTATTACAATTGCTATTACTGCTCCCCCCCCATTCATTTTCCAAAACGGAGGCAGTAGGCGCCGCCGGGGAAGAAAAAAAGTGCTGCCTACCGTATATTATCATACATACTAGAACATGAGTTTTGACAACGAAGAAGGCGCAGAGTGGAAGAAAAAAAACACCAAGCCACCGAGTGATGTCTCATGACTAATCCACACGTGATTTGTTTCTGACATTTTCTGTGTTACTTAACGCGCGTGCTGTGCAAAAGTACTATACCGTATTAACTCGAAAAATTGAGTATCTCCGGGCAGGGTTCTAATCTCCTCACCAAGACTGCCCACCCTTAATCAAGCCTAGTAGTGGATAAAAAAGGAATACCGTAGAAACTTGAATAATTGAACCGTGTGCTATGTCGTTGGACTTTCCTCTCTCAGTAAGGTCGAGAAATTTTTGTTTTTTTTCTGTCTCGGAAGGGGGAAAGGGGCTGTGTTTTTGCTGTGTTTTTTTCCCCCGTTCCAGAGAAGGAAATTCTGGACTTCATAGCACACGGTTCAATTATTCAAGTTTTTACGGTAGCAAGATTGTGTCAACCAGTGTGAGGCTGGGAAACGAGAGTGAACGCAATCTTCCCATACCTTTTTTGTTCACTACTAGGACTAATTAGGGGCCTTTCGTCATGGCACGGAGATTAGAACCCTGCCCGGAGATACTCAATTTTTCGAGTTAATACGGTATACCGGTACTTGTATATCTCTCCCTCCCCCACCCACCCCACCTCCAGGCAAGTAATAAGCAACCAACCAACCAACCAACGAGGCAAGCCAGCCAGCCAGCCAGTCAGCCAGCCAGAAAAACAAAAGCAGGGCTACAGAGTGGAGGAAAAAAAGGGGGAAAACAAAAACAAAAACAAAAAAGTGAAAAAATGGAAACAAGATGGGGTACGGCAGTTTACATCCCATCCTCCACTTACCGTATTGCGGGTCGGGTAGGATACAAGTACTATATATCCCAGTCTCAAAGGGAAGAAACAAAATGGGGAGGAGTGATCACGTGGAGCTAGATCTTGGTACGATAACTGTATTTGTCAACGGGACGGGCCGTACCGGGGATAAGAGAGAGAGAGAGAGTGTGTGTGTGGGGGGGGGGGGGGGCGGGGCTTGATCGGGGGGTGGGTGGTTGGTTGGTTAGGTTACTGTCTGTTAAGTTATATGAGCGTATGTGATTGCTATTATATCAGCGGTTCATTCATACGGGTGTATTACGGTATGATACGGCATGGAGAAAGGAACCGA
>Ga0307509_10006098_pt1 | contig 16385 bp, 12 predicted proteins | sample 10_EM_MG_FD_202245 | JGI IMG/M metagenome (GOLD analysis project Ga0307509, IMG submission 202245) | Populus trichocarpa ectomycorrhiza microbial communities from riparian zone in the Pacific Northwest, United States - 10_EM | ecosystem: Host-associated > Plants > Roots > Unclassified | place... | reverse complement strand
GGTGGCTCGGTGCCGCCTTCTGGTGGCTCGGTGCCGCCTTCTGGTGGCTCGGTGCCGCCTTCTGGTGGCTCGGTGCCGCCTTCTGGTGGCTCGGTGCCGTCTTCTGGTGGCTCGGTGCCGTCTTCTGGTGGCTCGGTGCCGTCTTCTGGTGGCTCGGTGCCGCCTTCGCCTACAACGTTGGTGCCATCTACCCGAGCCACATCACCATTGGCGGCGCCGGCAGCAACACCGCAAGTTCCGTCGGCCTCGCCCGCGGTGCCTGATCCCGCGGCGGTCACGACACCGGATGGCGGCGGTCCGCCGACGAAGCCGCTGGACCTCGACGGCGCGATCCGCGAGCTGATGCCGGAGGCGTATCGGCCGCAGGTGGATGCCGCGGCGCGAGCGCTGGGGCCGTTGCGCGGGTTTCTGGCGCGCCATGCGAGCGCGCGCGATCGCGAGACGTTCACGGGGCTCGCGGCCCGCATGGGGCGCACCGTGCAGGGCGACGAGATCTGGGTGCTGGCGCCTGCGTTCGTGACGACCGAGCTACGCGAGGCGTTCGCGATCGCGGTGCTGATCTTCGTGCCGTTCCTTGTCATCGATCTGATCGTCGGGCTTGGGCTTGCAGCGCTCGGGCTGGCGTCGACGTCGCCGCAGGCGATCGCGTTGCCGCTCAAGCTGTTGCTGTTCGTCTCGGTGGACGGTTGGCGCTTGCTGATCGACGCGCTGTTGCGAGGCTACGTGTGACGGCGAGCCTTGCCGGGGTGCTGCGGGAAGGCGTGTTGCTGGTGCTGCTGCTCGTCGCGCCGCTGCTGGTGGCTGCGCTGCTCGGCGGGATCGTCGCCGGGTTGATCGGCGCGTTCACGCAGATCCAGGATCCGGCGATCGGGCTGGTGGCGCGGGTCGCCGCGGTGGGCGTGGCGCTCGTGATGTTCGCACCGTCGATCGCGCATCAGCTCGATGCGTTTGCGAGCCGGTTGTGGCCGCTCGTGGCGGCGATCGGTGCTGGGACCGCTGGGCCCGCGGGCCCTGGATGATCGCGCTGGTCCTCGCGCTGCGCGGTGCGGCGGCGGTGGCGGTGCTCGTCGCGCTGATCGGGGGGATTCCGCAGGTCGTGCAGGTCGGGCTCGCCGTGGTGGCCGGGCTGTGGGCCGCGGTGCTCGCGGGTGCGCAGGTGCCGGCGGTGGCCGATGGTGGGCTATGGCTGCTCGCGGCGCGCGAGGCCGTGATCGGCGCGACGATCGGTGTGATCGCCGCGGCGCCGCTGGTCGCGGTGGCGATGGCCGGCCGGCTCGTCGATCGCGCCGGGGGGCTCGCGAGCGGGGCGGGCGGGCGGGGCCCGTACAGCGCGCTGTTCAGCGTGCTGGCGGCGGCCGTGTTCGTTGGGATCGACGGTCACGTCGCGTTCGTCACGGCGATCGCGACGAGCTTCCGCGATGTGCCGGTGATCGCCGCCACGACCCCGAGGGTGCTCGCGACGCTGGGGCAGCTGGTGCCGATCGCGGCCCGGCTCGCGATCCCCTGGCTCATCACCGCCGCGGTGGTCGAGATCGCGGCGGGGGTCGCGCTGCGGATCGCCGGCCGAGCCGCGAGCCACGGGCCGATCGCCGCGGCCACGCCGGCCGCGCTCGTGATGATGACGGCGAGCTTGATCGGGACGCTGGCGGTCGCGATCGCTGCGCTCGTGAGGTGAGCGGGCGTGCGTGCGTGGCGCGGCAGCTACCGGTAAGGGTGCGCCGCAACAGCGTCGATCTCGAGCAGCCACCGGGTCGTAGATACCGGCGATGATGATGGTCCATGCGGGCGGTGGTCGCCGCGCACGTCGCGTCGGATCCGCGCGTTGTCGGCACGGTAGTCCAGCGCCATCACGACGACCCGTGACGAATCATGATCGCACCAGGACAAGCTGGCCGGAGAGGAAGGCACGTAGCAGGTCGACGGCGACGTCTCATGATTCGTCACTGACACACATCGATGACCTTGCATGTCGACCATGGTGACGTGTAGCGAACGATGGCTCACGTCGAGGTCAATGATGTGTGTCGGTCGACAGCGCCATCACGACGACCCGTGGCGAATCATGATCGCGCCAGGCCAAGCCTGGCCGGAGAGGAAGGCAAGTAACAGGTCGACGGCGGCAGTTCGCTTGTTCTGATCGACCCTCTTCAGTCGACGATCCGCCCTCAGTGTGAGCGGTGGATGCCCTTGCGCAGCTTGCCGCGCGGCGGGCCGTCGCTGCCGCTGCACACGATCGCCTTCAGGTCCGCCTTGCGCCGTCCGAGGTCGTCGAAGCTGCGCAGCGCTCCCGTCGCCGGATCATTGATGACCGTGCCGGTGAGCCACCGCGACCGCAGCGATTCGGCACCAGCGGGCCGCGGCGCGAGGTGCAAGAACGGAGTGCCGGTCTCTTGCACCGAGTGGCAGCCATTGCAGGTATTGATCGCGAAGTGATGGCGCGCCTCGCCGTCCACGCCCGGGGCGAACCACGTCCTGAGATCGTTGAACACCGCGCCTGCCTTGAACGGCGCGCCGTCGAGTGCGACCGGGAGATCCTGGGTCTCGGCGATGATCGCCGGCTGATTGGCCGTGATGTACGCGGCCAGTACAGCGCTGTTGTTGAAGCTGAGATCCGGAGTCAGCTCGAGTGGGGACGGCTCGAGCCGTCCGGAGCTCGGCGACAGGTGGAACTCGCGCAGCTCCCAGAGGTTGTTGTCGCCGAACGGGATCTCGTCGGTGCGCACCGCGTTGATCGCGCTGCCATTGGGGTGGCCGGGCCGCGCGCCGCGGCGGGTGAAGGTCTCGGTGATCGCCTGGAGCACCAGGTTGTACCGCTCACCGAACGGCAGGCTGCCGAGCAGGTGGAACGCCTCGGCCCATCGCATCACGTCGCGGTCCTGGGTCGCGGGAAGCTTGTACTCGAAGATGATCGTGGCCAGCGGCGGGGGCGCGTCCGGCAGCGGCTCGAGGTTGAACGCAAACACGAAGCGGCCCTCGCCGGCGTCGCCATTGGTGAGGTCACGCAGATCGAATCGGTTCACGATCGCCAGCAGCGTCACCGGCGCCCGTGCGAGATCGAGCTGGCCGCTCGCGGTTCGCGGCCAGCTGGCGAGCACCTGGGCCTGCAGGCCGGGCCGCGCGTTCACGGTGAAGCCGTTGACGGTCTGCGCCGTGTTGAACGAGCTCAGCATCGCCTCGACCATGGCCGGGGCGTCCTGCGGCGTCCGGGCGATGCCCTCGGCCAGGCGCTTGAACGTCCACACCCCGTTGCGCGGATCGCGAGACCCTGGGTCGAAGGCGGTCCGGATCGGATCGTCGACGACCGAGGTGCTCGTGATCATCAGCTCGTGGGACGCCGAGACCTGGCATCCCGGCACGCCGGCTACGGTGAACGGGATCCCGTCGCCTGGTTGCGGTGGGAGGATGATCACCGGGGGCTGGCCCTGGCCTGGCGGGGGTGCTTCGGTGACGTTGAAGCTCACGGGGATGACGTCGCCCGGGTCTGCCGAGGCCGGGGCCGTCGCGGTCACGGTGACGTGCGCGGTGACGCCGCTGGCCAGTGGCACGATGGTGGACGGCACACCCGGCGCGTCCGGCCGCGGCACGAACAACAGGCCGGTGTCGACGATGTGGAGCTGGAACGAGCGCGCCGCGCACGACGCCGGATCGGGATTGGTGACCGCGACGTCGAGCGTCACCGGCACCCCGGTCGGGGTCGGCGGGATGACCGCCGGTGTCACGACCATGGTCGCATCGGCCCCGCAGGCGTCGTCGAGCGCGGCGGTGGCGTCATCGGTGGTGAGGGCGGCAGTCGCTGCGGCGGTGTCGTCACCGGTGGTCCCGTCACCCGGGCCGTCGAGCTGGCACGCGGCGATGGTGAATATCGCCAGGGCGGTTGCAGAGAGTGGTAATTTTATATGATTCATACATTAGCTCCTGTTGTGTGTTGAGAGTCCGGACGACGCGGCGCGTACGGCGTCACTCCGCGCTGGCGAAGTTTCGCCGCACGCATCCGGTGTCTGGGACGTTGGTGCTCGAGTTATGGTTGCCACGCGGATCTGCAAATGCGATGTGGGGATATGCTGCATGCAATCTCGATCACATCCAGACTGGCACGCCGAGACTGGCATGTTGCTGTGAGGATTCTTGGTTGCACATTGCTGAGGATCGTCTCAGCGGTTTGTTGATCGGCATCGCCGAGGCGCACGGACATCGGGTCGTCGCTACCGAGGCGGTTCGCGTGACCACTCGCTGACCACTCGCTGACCACTCGCTGACCGCTCGCTGACCGCTCGCTGACCGCTCGCTGACCGCTCGCTGACCGCTAGCTGAGAAGACTCTCAGCTGCGCGTTGCTGTGAAGCTTCTCAGTATCGGCGGCAGTCGGAGCCAGCTGGCTGGGGTGCAGCCGAGCGCAGATGTGGGATGATGGTGGCAAAGCCGGACCAGCCGGGCCGAAGCCGGACAGCCCGGGTGATTCCGGGCCTGGTGGAGCGGCGGTCACGGATCTCACGGGCTCGCGTGTGCCATGCTGCTACTGTGCGTCTGCTGCTCGTGGAAGATGAAGAACGGCTCGCGGCGGCGATCTCCAGTGGCCTCGCGGCGGAAGGCTTTACCGTCGACGCGGTCCGCAACGGGGCGGAAGGGTTGGGGCGTGCGATCGAGGGTGCCTACGAGGCGATCGTGCTCGATATCCTGTTGCCGGACATGAACGGCTACGAGATCTGCGCCGCCCTGCGCGAGCGCCAGATCTGGGTGCCGATCCTCATGCTCACGGCCAAGGACGGCGAGGCCGACGAGGCCGAGGCACTCGACACCGGCGCGGACGACTTCCTGTCGAAGCCGTTCTCGTATCTGGTGCTCGTGGCGCGGCTGCGCGCGCTGGTGCGGCGCGGCTCGTCGCCCCGACTGCCCGAGCTCCGGGTGCTCCGCGTCGACGATCTCGAGCTCGATCCGGCGACCCGGACGTGCCGCCGCGGCGGGCAGCCGATCGCGCTGACGCCGCGCGAGCTCGCGGTGCTCGAGGCGCTGATGCGGCGGCCCAATGAGGTCGTCGCCAAGCAGAAGATTCTCGACCTGGTCTGGGGCCTCGACTTTCGGGGCGCCCCCAACGTGGTCGAGGTGTACGTTGGCTATCTCCGCCGGAAGATCGATACGCCGTTTGGCCGATCGAGCCTCGAGACGCTGCGCGGGGTCGGCTATCGCTTGAAGGGGCCGTCGTGATCACCCGGTGGGCGGGCTCGTGGCGGCGGCTCGCGCGGCGCGGCACGCTGCGCGTCCGGCTGACCGTCGCGGTGGCGATCCTGTCGGGGGCCGGGCTCGCCGCGAGCGGCGCGCTGCTGGTCCACGCCGTCGAGTCCACCGTGGTGCGCGCCATCGAGGAGCAGAGCCGGGCCGAGCTGCATGTCATCGGCGCGCAGATCGAGAGCGGGGTACCGCTCGAGGCGCTCCGCGGTCCGGCGACCAGTCACCGGCTGCGGATCGTGCGCCCCGACGGATCGATCCTGGATCGCCAGTGGTTCGGCCCTCCTAGCATCGGGCTACCGCCGCCGCCGCCGCCGCCGCCCGGGGAGCCGGCGGCGGACTCGGTGTTCGGGCGCGCCGCGCCGTGGTCGATGGTGGAGCTGCCGTTCATCTCGCCCAGGGACGGGCCGCTGCACGCGATCGCGCTCAGCCCGCTCGATGATGTCCGCCGCAGCACCGAGACGTTGCAGCAGGTGCTGTGGATCGGGATTCCCGCGCTGGTCGCCGTGTTGACGCTGGCGGCGTGGGTGCTGATCGGGCGGGCGCTGAGGCCGGTGCGAGTGATGACGCACTATGCCGCGGGCATCGCCGACGCGACCGCGCCCGATCGACTCGCCATTCCGCCCACCATGGACGAGCTGGGCGAGCTCGCCCACACGCTCAACGGCATGCTCGACCGGTTGGCTGTGGGCGCGCAGCGCCAGCGCGAGTTCGTGTCCGATGCATCGCACGAGCTGCGCAGCCCGATCGCGGCGACGCGGGTGCTGCTCGAGGTCGCGCTGGCGCACCCGGAGCGCGAGGCGACGGCGGCCGTCCTGGGCGGCGTGCTGGCCGAGACCACGCGGCTCGAGGGGCTCGTGGCCGACCTGCTGGCGCTGGCGAGGCTCGACGAGCGGCAGACCGTCGTGCACGAGGAGATCGACCTCGACGATATCGTCCTCGAGGATGCAGCGCGCGCGCGCGCGGTGGCTGTCGACACCCGCGGCGTGACCGGGTTCAAGGTGCGCGGCGAGCGCAAGAGCCTGTGTCACCTGGTGCGCAACCTGCTCGACAACGCCACCCGGCACGCGATGTCTCGCGTCGAGGTCTCGACCCGGCTCGACGACGGCGTGCCCGTCCTGCTGGTCGACGACGATGGCCCGGGGATCCCCGAGGCCGATCGGGCGCGGGTGTTCGAGCGGTTCACCCGGCTGTCGTCGAGCCGGTCGCGCGATGGCGGCGGCGCCGGGCTCGGCCTGGCGCTGGTGCGGCGGATCGCCGAGCAGCACGGCGGCATGGTCCGGGCGGATCGCTCGCCGCAGGGCGGGGCGCGCCTGGAGGTGCGGTTTCCGGCCGCGGTGTAGTCAGCGGAGGTCGGGGGACCGGTCGCTGGCGATCCCATTTTGCGCCAGGATCTCGGCGGTCGCACGGTCGGCGTGCGCCGCATCGATGACGATCCGGGTGCCATAGCTCGAGTGGTAGTCGGACGATTCGCCGCGCATGCCGTGATAGTCGAGCTCGATGACGTGGAACTTGCCGATCGGCGCGGCGAGGGCGCGCGGCACGTCACGCATCGCGACGATGTCGACGCCGTTGATCCGCTCGACGACCGCGCCGTTGACCTGATGGTATCCCACGTTGATATCGTGGGCGAGTACCTGATTGACCAGCACGATCTGCTCGTGGCGCTCGGATGGTAGTCGGCTGTAGTAGTAGTGTTTGAACCGCGGCGTGACGTTGTCCCACTTCCACGTCGCCATGTAATCGTAGGTCAGCGGCAGGAACACGAGGCCGGCGTAGATGAAGTAGGTCGGCCGGCGATCGGGTTGCGGCGGCGGCACAAGGGCGACCAGCTTGCGCAGCCGGAGCGTCAGCGCGAGCGGCTCACCGTGGCGCAGCACCTCGACGGCGAGCGCGCTACCGACCTGGTGATGACTGACGAGGTACGAGAAGTGGACGCGGTCGTGGGTGCGCAGCGGGATCGAGCCGTCGCACGCAACCGCGGTGCCGTCGATCGCCGTGAGGACGTCGCCCTCGTGCAGCGCGCCATCGGCCGACGAGCCGTGCACGACCCGGGTGACCAGCACGCCGGTCCGGCTGCCGGTCAGCCCGGCGTGCTCGCGCAGGCTGTCGTTCTCGATCTTCTGCCAGTAGATCCCGAGATCGGGTACGCCGGAGATCTCGCCGTCGTCGAGGTCGTCGAACAGGTGGCGGATGATCGGGATCGGCACGACGTAGCCCGACTTCTCGAGATCCTTTTGCTTGTACGACTGAAACGCGATGCCGATCAGCTCGCCGTTCATGAACACCGGGCCGCCGCTGTTGCCGGGATTGATCGCCGCGTCGGTCTGCAGCGCGAGCAGGTGGCGCTGCGAGTGCGTGTAGGGCCGGACCTCGATGCGCGATACGATCCCCGCGGTGATGCACAGCTCATTGCCGCCCATCGGAAAGCCATAGACGCTGACCTTGGCGTTGCGAAACGGCAGCTCGCCGAACCGGACCGGCAACGTGCCCTCGAAGAACTGGAGATCATCGACCGTGAGCAAGGCGGTCTCGGTATCGTGATCGATGTGAATGACGCGCGCGGTATACTTCTTTGAATCGCCGGGCTTGAGCGCCTGGACGTAGAGATGATGCGACACGACGTGCGCATTGGTCAGGATCCGGTGACCGGCGACGATGCACGCCGAGCCGCCGGACGTCTTCTGGTACTCGAGGTCCCACGGCTGGTAGTAGTTCGGCTCCTTGACGACGGTGAACAGCTTCACCACGGAGCGGCGCAGCGTCTCGGTAACCTCGGTGTTCTCGGCATCTGCCATGGCACGAAGCTACAGGGTTTGGTCAGCCGATGCCGGGGCGGTCGCGGCCGCGCGTCGCGGCGATGATCTCGGCGAGCCGCACCCAGTGTGGCTCGGGGACCGGGCCGTCCCCGGTGACGAGCGCGGCCGCGAGCGCCGGGTCGCGATGGACGGCGATCCGGTGGCGGCGCGCGAGGCCGAGCAGCTGGGTCGCGCGCGGCCCGCGGCCGATCGCAGTGCGGACCGGGACCGGGCGGCGCGCGGGGTCCCAGGCGATGGCGACCGCGGCATCGTCACCGAGCACGACGACCGACGCGCTCGCCACCGCATCGCTGGCGTGCGGGCCGCGCTGGAGCGCCGCGCGGCGGGCGCGCCACCGCGGGTCGGCGCCGGCGAGGCGGTCGTCCTCGCGCTTGTCGGCGGAGGTCATCGCGAGGGCGCGCGCGAACCCGATCTGGCGCGCCACGGCGTCGAGCACGCCGATGGCGGCCCAGCCGACGACGAGCGCGCCGCCGAGGCTGGCGAGCAGGGCGGCTGCGCCGGCGAGCAGCCGGGCGGGAGACGATGGGCTCGGGGCGCCCGGCGCGAGCTCGACCAGCACGGCGATCCGCGGGGCGGCCGACCACAGCCACGCGAACGCGCCCCCCGCGATCACCGCGGCCGCGGCCAGCTCGCCGGCTGCGCGCTGGGTCCGCGGCAGCGCTCCGGACTCGGCGATGGGCGCGCCCGGGATGCGACGGCGCGGTAGCCACCCGGCCCCGGTCTGCGCGAGCTGCGCGATCAGCGCCGCGACGGCCGCCGCCCCGACGATCGGCAGCGCTGCCGACACCACGGCCTCGACCAGGGAGGCGGGGGGCAGGACGGGCTGACCCCGGCAGGCCGCAGCGATCGCGGCGCCGAGCCTTTGCGCGAGCGTTCCCGCCACGGCGGTGGTCGCGACCAGCGCGGCGGCGGCCGCGGCGGCTCCGACGAGGAACGGGCTCGCCGCGTGGAGGCCGGCCTGGCGGGCGAGGGCACGGCGCCGCGGTGATGGTGGGAACGCTCGATGGTCGGCCATGCGCGCGGCTCGATGGTAAGGTGCGGCGCTCATGACCGACCGGCACAAGGTGCGAAAAGCAGTGATCCCCGCCGCGGGGCTCGGAACGCGGTTTCTTCCCGCGACGAAGGCGGTGCCCAAGGAGATGCTGCCGATCGTCGACGTCCCGACGATCCAGCTGGTGATCGACGAGGCCGTGCGCGCCGGGATCACCGACGTGGTGCTGATCAACGGCCGCCACAAGCACGCGATCGAGGACCACTTCGACCACGCCTACGAGCTCGAGCACACGCTGCGCGAGCGCGGCAACCCGGCGCTGGCCGACGCGATGGCCGCGGTGTCGTCGCTGGTGCGCTTGATCTCGGTGCGCCAGAAGCAGCCGCTGGGGCTCGGCCACGCCGTGCTGTGCGCCCGCGAGTCGATCGGCGACGAAGCGTTCGCGGTGCTACTCGGCGATGATCTGATCGACAACGACGGCGATCCGGGGATCGGGCAGCTGATGCGGGTGCACGCCGATACCGGCGCGGCGGTGATCGCGATCATGGAGGTCGCGGCCGGCAAGGAGCACATGTACGGCATCGTGGCCGGCGATCACGACCCGCACGGCCGGATGCGGATCCGGGAGATGGTCGAGAAGCCCAGGCCCGGGACCGCGCCCAGCCGGTGGGCGATCGTCGGCCGTTACGTCCTGCCCGCCGCGGTGTGGCCGCACCTCGCATCGACCAAGCCCGGCGCGGGTGGTGAGATCCAGCTGACCGACGCGCTGCGCGAGCTCGTGGCGTCCGAGCACGGGATGTATGGCGTCGTGGTCGCCGGCACGCGCCACGACGCCGGGGACAAGCTCGGGTACCTGCGCGCCAACCTCGCGTACGCGCTCAAGCGGCCCGAGCTGCGCGACGCGGTGCGCGAGCTGTGCCGCGAGCTGCTCGCGATGCCGTGACCCGACGGCGCCCGGCTGCGGCCACGGGCCCGGTCGGGGCGGTCCTAACGCAGGTATCGATTGCGCAGCTCGCGACCGTGGACTACGCCAAAGGCTCGTTCGCATGGAGCACGTCGCCAGCCCGCGGGACCCCGATCGCGCGGCTGCGGCCGTGGCGGCGAAGCCTCGGCCCTTGGCGCGGGTCGAGTGGGTCGATTACGCGAAGGGAATCTGCATCTTTTTCGTCGTGATGCTGCACGTGAACGATCTGGTGCAGGAGCGCACGCATGCCGCCGGTTGGCTCGCGCACGTCGTTGCGTTTGCCCTGCCGTTTCGGATGCCAGACTTCTTCCTGATCGCGGGCTTGTTCGTGTCGAGCGCGCTGCGCCGGCCGTGGCGTCACTACCTCGATCGCAAGGTCATCCACTTCTTCTATTTCTACGCGGTGTGGATGACACTCGAGTTTGTCGTCCTCGATCTGCACCACCTGCATGCGCTGCATACCGGCGCGCCGGGCATCGCGCTGACCTATGTGCGGCGGTTCGCCGATCCGGCCGGGCCGCTGTGGTTCATCCATATCTTGCCGGTGTTCTTCGTGCTGACGCGGCTGACCCGGGCGGTGCCGCCGTGGCTAATGTGGCTCGGTGCGGTGGCGCTCCACAGCCTGCAGATCAAGACCGGCTGGCACGTCCCCGATCAGCTCGGTGCGCGCTATGTCTACTTCTACTCGGGTTACGTGCTCGCCCCGCGGGTGTTCCGGATCGCCGAGTGGTCGTACGACCGGGTGCCCGCAGCGCTCGCGCTCCTCGTGGTCTGGGCGCTCGGCAACGGCCTCGTCGTTGCTGCCGGCTGGTCCACTCTGCGGTTCGTCAGCCTCGCGCTTGGCTACGCGGGGGCGCTCGCCGTGATCACCACGGCCGTGATGCTGTCAAAGCTCGCGTGGACCCGGCCATTGCGCTATCTCGGCCAGCACTCGATCGTCGTGTACCTGGGTGACGTCGGCGTCAGCATGATCGTGGTCTCGCTGCTGCGCCCGCTGATCGCCGATGTCGGCACGCTCGCGCTGGTTTCGACCGTGGCAACCGTGGTCGGGGCCGTGGTGCTGTGGCGCGTGGCGATCCGGACGCCGGCGCGCTTGCTCTACGAACGGCCGCGGCGGTGGCGCCTCACCGACGATCGGGAGCCGCCACGATCGCCGCAGGGCTCGGCGGCGGGCGCGGTGGATCAGCCCATCACGGCCATGATGTAGTCACCGCTCGGCGGTGCCACGGGGCGAGCTTCCGGGCGCTCGCCGCGCACGCGGCGGAGCCACGCCAGCCACGTCTCGCATGAGGCGGTGGCCGCGAGCGCGGGCGGAATCGCGGGCGCGGCGTCGCGGGTGCTCGAGATCGCGGCGGTGTAGCAGCGCCACGCGATGACCAGGTGCTCCGACCACAGGTGCGCGAGCATCGGGTCGTCGTCGAGGGACGCGACGGCCGACGTGAAGGCAGCCGTGCGCTCAGCCGGCACCGCGGTCGCGATGTGGGTCAGGACGTCGCGGTGGTCGCGGCTGGCATGGGCGAGCCGCCGATGCACCCGGACACCGAGCTCGTCGGCGAGCGGCCTCGCGGTCGAGCTGTCGCCGAACGCGGCCAGGGCCTCTCCCAGGACCTCTGCCCGGACCGCGGTGACGGCACCGGTGGCGCGGTTGCGGCGACCGGGCCCGATGCGGAGCAGCGCGGCTCGCAGCCGTTGCTCGAGTGTGGGGACGACCTCGCGACCGAAGCCGCGCAGCATGGCGCTGGCGACGCGACCGATCACCGCGCCGGCCGCGGCACCAAGCAGGGTCTCGACCAGGTAGCCGAGGCGGTGCATCGCGATCTCGGGGTTGGGAGTACGGGGCTCGTCGAAGGTGTCGACCGTAGCGGCCAGCACGCGGGTGAGAATGGCCGTCGTGACGGTGACGTGGCGGCTGATCGCGCCATCGACGGTGTCGCGCTCGACGGCGGCGACCGGAGACGTGATAGCGGTCCGAGCAGCATGAGGTACAGCGACAGCAGCGACTGGCATGCCGGCTGTATCGGCCCATGCGTTGCAAGGTTGCGTCGAATCATCCAAGTAATGGATCGCCATGCTTAAAGTGGCTGCCCGCTGGTGCCGCCTGCGGTGTTCTGCGTCGAGGACCGGCGGGCGCTGCCCGCTGCCGGTGCGCGGAGACGGGATTCGCCGGGGCTGTACCCGGCATGTGGCGGGGATGTGCCGGTGCGCCCGGGACGCTCGAGCGCGCGAACCAGCGACAACCGGTGCGGAATCGTCGCTCGAAGACGCGCGACGTCCGAGCTATCGAACCACGCGGCAACGGCATTTTCGACACCTCGGAAGCGGGGATCTCGTATCCGCGGCCCCCGAGGACGATCGAGGCGAGCCGGCGGCTTGTTTCATCGGGCGAACGGTGCAGGATGCGGCGTGGGCCGGGCTCGCCGCAACGTGAGGTTCGAGGCTGGCATCGTGCCGGGGGCCGTGGCCGTGCGTCGCCCGGCGGCGCGGCGGGCGCGTCGCAGCCACGGCACCCGGGCCTGGGACAGGAGCTGACCGAGGGTGGCGCGGTTCGCGGAAGTGGCGGTGACCCTGCCTGTGTGGGGGCGATTTCACTACGTCGTCCCCGATCACCTCGCGGCGCGCGAGCTGCTGGGCGTGCGCGTGCTGGTCCCGTTCGGGGCGCGCAAGGTGACCGGCGTCGTGGTTCGCACCGATACCGCGCCGCCGCACGGCGTGGTGCCGGTGGCGCTGTCGGAGCTGCTCGACGATCAGCCGTCGCTGTCGGCCGAGCTCGTGGAGCTCTGCCTGTGGATCGCGGACTACTACGAGGCGCCGCCGGGCGAGGTGATCCGCGCCGCGTTGCCAGCCGGTAGCGGGGTCGCGGCGCGCACGGTGTTCGCGCTGACCGCGGCGGGACGTGCGGTGGTCGACGGCGAAGGCGCCGCGATGGTGCCGCGGTTGCGCGCGCTGCTGCAGCGCCTGGCGCCGCGCGATCTGCCGGCGACCGGGCTGGCGCCGGGCGTCAAGCAGCAGCTCGATCAGCTCCGCGTGCAGGGCCTCGTCGAGCAGCGCGAGCAGCGCGATACCGCGCGGGTGCGGCTGAAGCGCGAGCGGGTCGCGCAGCTCGCAGGCGATGCGGACGCGGCGCGCGCGGCGGTGGCGAAGGCCCCCAAGCGGCTCGCCGTGATCGAGCTACTGGCGCACGGCGAGGCGCTGCCGGTCGCAGCGCTCGAGCGCCAGCTGCCCAATGCCAAGACCTCCGTGCGCGAGCTGGTCAAGCTCGGGCTGGTGGTGGTGTCGGAGCGCGAGCTGCCGATCGGAGCGGCCACGGCGGGGGAGTCCATGCATGTGTCGCCGCCGCCGGTACTGACCGAAGAGCAGCGGATCGCGGTGGACGAGATCACCGCGGCGCTGCTGCGCGACCACCCGCGTGCGCCAAACCCGCCGGCCGTGCCCGCGGCAGCCGGCGACGCCGGGCTGTTCACCCCGTTCCTGCTGCACGGCGTGACCGGCAGCGGCAAGACCGAGGTGTACCTGCGGGTGATCGCGACGGCGCTCGAGGCCGGCCGCACGGCGCTCGTGCTGGTCCCGGAGATCTCATTGACGCCGCAGCTCGCGGCGCGGTTTCGCGCCCGGTTTGGCGATCTCGTCGCGATCCTGCACTCGGGGATGTCGGAGACCGTCCGGCTTGGCGAGTGGTCGCGACTGCGCCGGGGCGAGGCGCGGATCGTGGTGGGCGCGCGGTCCGCGGTGTTCGCGCCCCTGGCGCGGCTCGGGGTGATCGTCGTGGACGAGGAGCACGACGGATCGTTCAAGCAGGACGAGGGCGTGCGGTATCACGCGCGGGACGTTGCGCTCGTTCGCGCCCAGCGCGCCGGCGCGGTGTGCGTGCTGGGGTCGGCGACCCCCAGCCTCGAGAGCGCGGCGCAGGCCGAGCGCGGGGCGTACCGCAAGCTGACCCTGACCGTGCGTCCGACGGCGCGGCCGATGCCGAGCGTCGAGATCATCGATCTGCGCAAGTATATGCCCGACGGTGAGGCGATGCTGTCGGCGCCGCTGCGCGCGGCGATCGGCGAGACCGTCGCGGCCGGGAACCAGACGATCCTGTTCCTCAACCGCCGCGGGTTCGCGACGTTCGTGCTGTGCCGCGGGTGCGGCCACTCGTTTCGCTGCCCGCACTGCTCGGTGTCACTGACGTATCATCGCCATAGCGATCGGTTGAGCTGTCACTACTGCGGGTTCCAGCAACGCGTCCCGAACGCCTGCCCGAGCTGCAGCGCGGTCGACACGATCGAGCGCAAGGGGCTGGGGACCGAAAAGGTCGCGGATGCGGTCGCCGCTGCCTTTCCCGGGGCGCGGATCGCCCGCCTCGATCGCGACGTCGCGACCGGCGCGAAGATCGAAGCGGTGCTGTCGCGGGTGGCGCGGCGCGAGGTCGACGTCCTGGTCGGGACGCAGATGGTCACCAAGGGCCACGACTTCCCGGGAGTCACGCTGGTCGGTGTGTTGTGCGCGGACACCGGTCTGAACCTGCCGGATTTTCGGGCCTCGGAGCGGACGTTTCAGCTGCTGGCGCAGGTCGCCGGACGCGCCGGCCGCGGCGACAAGCCGGGCCGCGTGATGATCCAGACGTATCGTCCGGAGTCGCCCGCCGTGGTGGCGGCGGCCGCACACGATTATGCGAGCTTCTTCGCGGCCGAGTCCGCGGCGCGCGCCGAGCTCGGCTATCCGCCGCACGGCCGGTTGATCGCGGTCCGGATCGACGGGGCTGACGGCCACGAGGTCGCCGGCGTGGCGCAGCGTCTGGCGCAGCTCGCCGAGACCGCGGCCGGCCGGCCCGAGATCGCCGGCCAGGTCGAGGTCCGCGGCCCGGTGCCGGCGCCGCTCGAGCGGCTGCGCAACCGGACGCGCTGGCAGATCTGGCTGCGCAGCGCCGACCGCCACGCGCTGCGTCGGGTCGCGCGCACCCTGCTCGCGGCCGAGATCGCCAGCACGGTCCGGGTCGGGCTCGACGTCGACCCGATCTCTGCGATGTAGCGCCGCGCCTGCTGTACGGCGGCCGGACCGATGTATACTTTCCGGACGCGTCGTCGAGGAAACGTGGCCGACTCGTCCGCTCTCCCATGCGTCTTGGTCGTCGCCGATCGCGAACGGGTCGGCGAGCTCGTGGCCGCGTTGTCGGAGATTTCGGACGCCGAGCTGCTGGTGTCGTCGGGCGGCGACGAGACGATCGACATGTTCGAGGCGCGCCGTCCGGCCGTCGTGGTGCTGACTGCCTCGCTCCACATCGGGGATGCCAAGTCGCTGATCGTGACGCTGCGCGGGATGATGCCGCGCGCCGAGGTCGCGATCATCGTGATCGGCGATGATGCGGGGCCGGTGCGCACCGCGCTCGACGCGCTCGATCTGGCGCCGGATCGCTTCGTGACGCGGCCGCTGTCGCCCAAGGCGCTGCGGTTCGCGGTGACCGGTGGGATCGACGCGGTCCGGATCGTGCGCGGCATCGCCGCCGTGCCCAGGCCACCGAGGGCGCCTCGGACAACCCCGGGGATGACGACCACGGGGATGGTGCCCGTCGCCGCCGCCCCGGTGACCGCCGCCCCAGCGACCGCTGCCGCGCCGGTGATGCCTTCGGTCCCCCCGGGCCCCGCGGTTGCTCCGGGCCCCGCGGTTGCTCCGGGCCCCGCGGTTGCTCCGGGCCCCGCGGCTGGGCCGGTCGCTGCAGTCGCGCCACTGTCGGTGCGATTCGCAGCGGCGGCGGTGCGCTCGCCCGTGACGCTGACCCCACCGATCTCTGGTGGGCATGTGGTCCCCGGGGTTCCGCCGGTGCCGCTGGCCCCAGGCGTCCGTTCCGCCGCGCCAGCAGTGATGCACGACGCGCCGACCACGGCAACCCGGGCCGCGTTGCGGGCGCGCTGGGAGGCGCTCGCGGATTTGATGCTAGACGGCGAGCCGCTCGGTGAGGTCAGCGAAGCCCCGGAGGTCCGAGACGCGTTGACGCCGGCCGCGCCCGAGCCTGACATGGAGGCCGAGCTCACCCCGCTTCCGCCGATCGTGATCAAGCCGCGGCGCCACGCGATGGACCTGCCGATGGACGACGCGGCGCTCGCGGCGTGGAGGTCCAGCGTCCCGGCGCTTCCGAGCGCCATGGGTGCCACGGGTGTTCCGGGCGTCATGGGTGGTGCCGGCGTTATGGATGTTCCCGGCGTGGGTGTTCCCGGCATGGGTGTTCCCGGCATGGGTGTTCCCGGCGCGGGTGTTCCCGGCATGGGTGTTCCCGGCATGGGTGTTCCCGGCGTGGGTGTTTCCGGCGCGGGTGTTCCCGGCGCGGGTGTTCCCGGCGCGGGTGTTCCCGGCGCGGGTGTTCCCGGCGCGGGTGTTCCCGGCGCGGGTGTTCCCAGCGAGGGTGTTCC
>Ga0307509_10006097_pt1 | contig 16389 bp, 9 predicted proteins | sample 10_EM_MG_FD_202245 | JGI IMG/M metagenome (GOLD analysis project Ga0307509, IMG submission 202245) | Populus trichocarpa ectomycorrhiza microbial communities from riparian zone in the Pacific Northwest, United States - 10_EM | ecosystem: Host-associated > Plants > Roots > Unclassified | place... | reverse complement strand
GAAGGATGAAAGATGATTTTGCAGGTGGCATAATTCGCAATCAAGGTGATTTGAGATGGTAATCGGTTGATAACTGATAACTGAAGTCTCTGTTTTTCTATCTTTTATCAACTATAAATTTATCATTGTCTACCAAGACATTATTACTAATAATTCATATATAGAAAACTAGCCACAAAGTGATGTTGAGCCACAAAGTGATGTTGAGCCGCAATCTTACGTTGAGCTGGCAGGCACTCTGTAGGAGTGCCCCAGGATGTGAGCCAGCGAACATGCGGGGGTTGCGGCCGCACGCCGCAACCTTGGCACGATTAGCAGAAGCGAATGGGAGGGGGGTTGGCAAAGAAAGAAATATGAAAAAATAATTATAAAAATAAAATAAAATATAAAATATAAAATATTTAAAAATATATCTAAAAGTAAGAATAGGAAATAAAAAAAATAAAAAATAATCGCTTCTTTTACCTTGGGGGGGCAGCTGTTGCCCCTCTCCCTATTTATTTCCTTGTATGCATAGCTTTTTTTCTTAGTAAAACGAGGTAGTACTAGTAGTAGAGTACTAAGGAATAGCAGATCGTTTAAGTATTCGAGGTGGGAAAACATGAACAGTCTAGTTATACCAGAACCAGTGCCCCCGCCTGAGCTTAATTTTCGAGAGATAGAGAAAACCGACCCTTCAGTCGGGTAACGAGCTTCCCGAAGACTTTAAAAACAGCCTGGCACTCTAAGGGAGTCGTCCCGGTGGTGATACCTTTCAGATTTTAGATGAAATCCATCCTGTACTTTCCGATAGTTATTTTGGTGACAGATCCTGGTTCCCCGAATTAATACACTAGGTTTGATAAGAGATTATTCATCATATCCGCAACTCTTGGGGTTACTGCTAGGTTGGCTATCACAAGATATTTAGTTTTGACCGATTTACCCTCGGTCATGTCCGTCAAAACAGGAAGGGGGCATATTATGACCGTTGCATTGTTCCCGCAGAAAGACCCCGGGTGCGGGGAACTGGAATAGTTGACGCGCCCAGGGGGCATCCCAAGGGAAGGAGTAATGGGAGTCTAAAAAGTTCACGGGGGAGCGGAGTCCATAGTCCGGTTCCCGCGAATAGTAGCTAGTTAGCGTAGGGGGGCGATTTCCCCCCGCTTCAGATGCCACAGCCGCAGTCCAGTTTCCGCCGGCAGTGTCGCGAACAAAACTAGTTTGGAAGACTTAGGACTTCGGCCTCCCAGCGAGGCGGCTACTACCCAAATAAGAATAGGAACAGCGCCCTGGCTAGCAGCTGCGCTAGTGCCGTTAGGTTCTTAATTGGAGATTGTGAGGCTATAGACGTAGTAGAGAGGAATAGGAATGGGGATATGGATATGGAGGGGTGGGTGTTCTCTGTTATTGCTGCAGCTTCTTTTTATTCTTCTTCTTTGTGGAGCTGTCGCGAGAGTTTGGTGTGGAAGATGTAGGTGGAGGGCATAGAGAGTATTGGATTTGGGTATTGTTATAATATTTTATTTTCCTACTTTATTAAATTTCTATGTATATATTTAGTTCTCGACTTCGCTGAGCTTCACTTCACTTAACTGAGACTCTGGCCGACATCTTCGGGGGCCTGGGGCGGCATTTTCCCACTCCCCCCTCTTTCTCCAGTATACCTGTTTGGTGGTGCTAGTACTGTACTTTTCAATTCGCATTAATACCCTCCGTTATTCCTTCCCGCCGCGCGATACTGGCATACTTTCCCTTGTTAGATAGCCTAGATGGGATGGGGTTATTCAGTTGAGCGGATATGCGGGTATGCGGGTATGTCGGTATATGCGGATAGAAGAAAGACGGGTATGGGGCATTAGTTTTGTAGTTTCTTTCACACCCTATGCCACTAAGCATAGGGGAGTTTGCGCATTGATAAGGCAGAGATTTCAGAGATCACGGAGGATCATGGGATATCAGAATGGTTTTAGATTGCTGGGGATTAGGTTTTGTTAGCCACATGTGTTTCTTTAGAGTTAGTTGAGTCTCAGGAGTGTTCGGTTGTTGTTAGTCAGACGGAGAGATATATCTCCTGGCCTGTTCTTAGCTAGAGAGAGTAGAGCGAACCGGAGCACCGTTCCTCTATCTTCCGCCTTTCCTCCTAGTGCCTATTGCGATCGCACTTTTGTTCTTTCATTCTTTCGAGCTTTCATTAGGTTCCATCAGCCCCAAGCAAGGTGTGTCCAGAAATAGCGATTCGCAAATATATAGCAGAAAATCCGTGGGTATACCAAATCCATCACCCGTATTTCTGGATACTTCTTGCCTTGTGCAAGCACAATACACTCCCACTAACCTATTTAGCACTAGCGTTCAAATTTTATGGTCGGTTGTGCCTTACAATAATCGATACCATGCAGCACTTCAAAGGTTTGAGGTACAGCCCAGAACCGAAAAGAAGCAGCGCGCGTTCTGTTTAATACGAATCAACCAAAACTATCATATATATCAACCAATTTTTACCAAGTCTCGCTGACGAGGCTCCCCCGGTCTAGTATCAGTAGCGGGATTTGGAAACGTAATGTTAGGAATCGCTATCTCTGTGACAGCCGTGTTTACTCTCGCTATTGCAACAAGCGAACTTGAAAAAATAGGGATCTCGCAGATTCGGGAAGAGTTGGCTATGATGTTTGCTTGTTGCAACCCGGGTTTTGGTGGGCTGCTATTGTTTAGAGTCTTTAGACGGCTCAACAAGCCACCCGGACACTTTGAGGAAACAGGGGCAATCACTTTACCCAGTTTACTGCAGTAATCTTCCCCGTTCAAGTTTAGTTTAGTCTTCCGAGCAAGGCGGGTGGCTTGTGAAGTCGTCAACCTCAGCAAGAAAATTCGGTATCTCCTATGATAGCTTAAGTAAGCGATTTAAGCGTTGCTACGAGTAGACTATGATATCATATTACAATACATTATTTCTATCTAGCCCTAATTCCTCATAGGGTTGAGCGTTACCTGTTGCATCAAGCACGGTGCATGTTGTAAGTGAAACGCACCATATCTCCTGAGGCGCTCAGCCCTAACCTGTGACCCGTCACCTTTGCAACAAGCTACTTGGCCGATTCAAAAGTCTCCGGAAATCTTGGCGCTAAGTGTCCAGGCGAAAGGTGTGAGATGGTGCCAAGATTTCCTGAGACTTTTGAATTGGCCAAGTATAGTAGGGGGATTTCGCAAACAAGAATTCAGGTCCGTTATCGCTGTGACCAACTTGCTTACTATCACCAGGACCAGATCGGAAAAGGCAGGATTTCGGAACAATTACAAAAATTGAGGATAAAATTTTGCCAGCCAGCAAGGTTTATTAGCACATAGTCTACCGTAAAAACTGTTGAAATCCGCCATCAAATTATCAGCCATGCGCGTTAGCCCGAGATAGGTTTAGCCCGATAAGTTAATGGAATTGCGAATACCGGTTAGCGAGATCCCAGCTGTCAAGTTGGCCGGTCTTCTACTGTGTTGGGAAAGTAGTAATCCCCCTCCGGATGTCTTGACTCAGAATTCGAAGGTCAGATAGCTGCCTGAGATGGCGGATTTCAAGAGTTTTTACGGTATTGCTGTTATCACAAGTGCTCCTGGCACTTGTTTACCTCCCCAGAAAAAGTTGGGATCTTGATATCATACTTAGATAACGGGAATTTTTATCTGCAGCCTTCCTTAGCGGGCCCTTACATGGGACAAGAGCCGCTCCAACACGTGACCTGTTGCTGTGGCAACAACCCCAAAGGCCCAGAACTTTTTGTGGATATCTTGGGTTGTTCGCCGAAGCTTAGTCATACGTTTAGCTTGGTTGCAATGGGTTAGGGGTTCACTTGTCTTCTTTACACTCTGTTCTCGTTTTCTTTTCTCTCAACTCAACAAGTTCTACACAGTAAACAAAACCAACGAAACTGCTCTTAACACAACTCTCATTTTCCCTTTGAATCTCGCTCTTGCCTTCACTCTCAGTGAAGCTCTGTCCACAGGATCTCTACCCATCAAGCGGTCTGCAAACGCTTTATTCTCTCGACCGCTTAAAGAACTTGGCCGACCGTGGATCATTTCCAACACTTTTGATGCCGAAATCACCCTGATACTCGAGTACCGGTACGGTGCAAAGTGCCTAAAGGTGGGCCTCATAAAGTTGGGCTCTCTCATTGGCTGGGGCAACAACATGAGCCAATGAGAACCAGTTCTCCTCGCTTAACCTTAATCCCGGTACAAGCGCGGGCTATTGATATATTGGTCACGTGCCTTATGTATTCGCATTGTAGTTAGAAGGTCCGCGGGAATTTTCTCCCTAGATCCACGAGACTAATATATCCATCAGCCGCGCTCTTACTGCACCGATATGATTTTATTATGTCATATTGTGGCCAACCGATCAAAAAAATACAAGTCAATCATTTACGCGCGCACCCTCTACCGGTATCTCTCCTTGCACTACGGTACTCAAGTCGACGGCCTCCCCGGCCATCAGACACCCACTCCGGACAGCTAAACCCAAATAAGATTTTTTCAATAGGTTTTCTTGGCTCGATTTGATGAACTGTTGCTTCTGTGCTGGCGCTGACAGCCGCTCGTTCCCTCATACTCGTACAAACCCACCAATCGGCATCTGTCCGGATGAGGGGGGTGTCCAGACCAGGGGGGTGTCCGGGGGACCGGGAGGCTGTACTCGAGTACTTGTACTCGAGTGCTCGGCGGCGATAGCGTCTCAATAGCCCAGGGAAGTGATAATGATGATTATAGTTACCGACTTGGAGGCAACAGCTCAAGGTTGAGTGGAACTAAGCTATTTTTTTATTTTTTGGCACTGTAATTGTAGGATCGTAGGATACTCTTCTAATCATACGGTACTGTAAAAGCTCAAATAGAAGAAAAATGTGCTTGGACGTTGTACTTGTAGTTGCCTTTCATAAGTATCCGCGGGGGCCATAATAACGCGACCGGGGGTAGGTACCCAGCGTTGCAACTCATGTACTCGGTATTAGGGGTAAGTATGGCGCGGTAGCACGAAATCTCTGGGTTTATTTCCTATTCTGGGGGTGCGCCCGACTTTTGCTGCCCTTACAAAATGTGCCAAGAAAACGGGTTTGTATGGTGGAGAACCATAGTTACCGTATATGGGGCGCGCCCGACTTTTACCTACCCCCGAGTACTGTACCTCGACTCAAGACAATACGAAATGATAATAACACAGATATAAAAATAATAATAAAATCTATAGAAGTAAATAAGTGGCTCACCACTCACCAGTGTTTTTCTTCTCAGGCATGCTCCGGGCTAGAGTGCAAAAGAAATCAGAGCTCAATAGCCCAGACTATTGATGTAGTGAGAGTTTTGTCGGTGATGAACTAGCTATGTGGAGTTGAGTAGGGGTACCGTATACCGTAAAAACTGTAATAATTGAGTGGTGTGCTATGTAGTCAGAGTTGCCCCCTCTGGTAAGGTCTCTTGTTTTTTTGTTTTTTTATGTCTCTCAGAGGGGCTGAGCCGTCTTTTTTGCGGTACTTTTCGCCCCTTTTCTCAAGTAGGGAATTCGCGACTACATAGCACACCACTCAATAATTACAGTTTTTACGGTAATCCGGCGAAAGTCGGATTCGCGCTAGTGACGATTTTCTTAAATCTGCCCAATCACTATGGCCTATCATATATGTTTAAACTGTGGCAAACTGTGGCAAGTTGGAGTTCTTCCTGTGATCCCGTTAGCTCGGTTGCCCGAGTTTAACTTTAATTCGCTTTAGTTCCAATCCGACTTTTGCCGGATTATGGTACATCAGCTGCAACGCTGGCTACCTACCCCCGGTAGCGTTATTATGGCCCCCGCGGATAAGGCGCCTTGCATATTCCTTTTGTTTTGTCTCAACTAAAGGCGGAGTTTGCGGAGCCCTCCCTTCGCGTAACTGAGAAGGGAAATTCCAACCTCCTGGCACATTTTTCTTGTTACAAGTACTTGCTCTGCTGGCTCGGTTAGTTAGCGATAGATTGGTTCGACACATTCACCAGGCAGCCTTGTTGAATATCCGGAAGTGCAGTGCTAAGCCTCACAGAACCACCTGGCGAGCTATGAGGCTGTGAGAAGAGCTTTTCCAGCCAACTCGAGTACCTGTATGTCGACGTCACGAAGCAGTACCGGTATGGTGCAAAAATTTGAGTTGGACATGTAAGTTAAGGGTTTCGACTGGTTACACACCTTGGAAACTCTTGCGATTGGCCATCGGATTATTCATGTGTATCGAGTCATTAGTCTCAGATCGGTTTGGATGGTGAGTAAATGAGACGAAACAAGGCTAAAGCGCTTAGGATTACCATGTCAGGAAAGCCTTAATCTTTCCTAGGAAGTTTGTCTCTGAATCCTGGAATTAGCGGCCTTATAGGGATGGCGAATGGCAAGCGTTTTTACCGTACTGGGCCCGGCCCAGAGCGCTGTTCGTTCATCATAGCGAAGTATTTGTGCAGTGCGCAGCCCCGCAGCGTAGTATTTGACTTAAAGGCGTGTGGCATCCATCGGGTTCCAAAGGCCCCGCTTTTCTTTAGCTACAAGCGCTTCCATCAACACGATCCTTTCACATAGTGATAAAGAATATATTGAAATCAACCGACCTACTCAACCGTCGTCAATCCTCTACTGCTTTTCGAACGGCGAAGATGTCTGAGCATCGCTCCCAGGACAGTATCGACTCTAATAACGCCAGCACCATTGGCAGTATGTGGAGCTACTATCCTGTTCCCGATGACCGACAACAAATCTTGACCTGGCTGTCACCGCTTGAGCCCAGACTACGGCACCAGGACATCCAAGAGAGCCGGGTGGAAAATGTAGGAGGATGGGTCTTGGAGACCGAGGAGTTTAGAAACTGGTTCGCCGGTAGTGGGGGGAGTGGATCTGATAACGCGGTTTTATTTTGCTACGGAGATCCCTGGGTTGGAAAGACTTTTATTAGGTAATAAGGACGAATATCCACGAATGGAAGGTCAAGTACTAACAAGTTGCGATACTAGCTCGTTAGTGGTAGACAGCTTGGGGGATCAGACTAGAGGACAGGGTGCCGCAATCGCATGTTTTTATTTTGACTCCGCGGCCCGGGGAGAGCAGTCATCCGTGAGTGTGCTGGGTGCCCTGCTTAAACAAGTTGTGAGTGGGCTAGAAGAGATACCTAAGGAAATAGCCGAGGCATATGAAGACCAGAGACCTGTGGTTGGTGGACGGAGACCCCAGCTTGCCGCCATTGTAAAGATGCTGCAGGATACCGCTTCCATGAAGCGCACATTCATATTTATCGATGCACTAGATGAATGTTTGGCACGAGATCAAGTCAAGATTCTTGATTCGCTCAATAAAATTATACAAAGCTCTCTAAGCACGCGGATATTCGTGACAGGACGATCGCACATCGAGGCTGAGGTCATGAGGCGTCTTTCCGGGAGGGTAACTGCCATGCGCATCACTCCACGGAGAGATGATTTGGTTAGCTATATTCACAGAAGACTAGACGAAGACACAACGCCAGAGGCGATGGACAGTAGTCTTAAGGCGGATATCCTAAAGGGGATTCCGGGAGATGTTTCAGAATTGTAAGTTGAACAAGCAGCATCGGATAGGCACCCTCAATTTATCGACTAACAGATACATATCTAGATTTCTGCTAGTCTCGCTAAGTCTCAATGCGATCCTACAGGAAACTACAATCCGTCGCAGGCGGCAGAAACTTAACGCGATGACCGACGGCTTGGGGTTGGAGGGCGCTTATGGTGAAGCATTGAGTCGGATAAACGGCCAGGGAGAGGAGAAATCGAGACTCGGCATGGCCACATTGATGTGGATATCTCACTCTGAGAGGCCCTTAAAGGTCGACGAATTGTGTCACGCCCTCGGAGTCGAAATCGGATCGACGGATATCGATGGCGACAATGTCCCCTCGATAGGGACATTGCTAACCTGTTGTCAGGGGTTTGTTTCCGTAGACAAGGGGACTTCCACGGTCCGGTTAATTCACCCCACCCTTCAAGAGCACCTCCGGGCTCATCCTGAGCTTTTCGATAGACCTCACGCGACAATGGCAGAGACCTGTTTGAGTTATTTAAATTCCCATCAGGTCAGAGCTCTTTCGACCGGTCCCACTGGTAACCTCCGTGGCAGACCCTCTCTCAGATATTCTTCTCTATTTTCAGGCACACCTTTTCTGGAGTATTCATCTCTCTATTGGGGAACGCACGCAAAAATAGATCTATCAGATTATACGAAACATCTGGCACTGAAGCTGTTTGACGATTATGACGGCCACATATCCACGGAACTCCTCTTAGATGCGGGAAAATGGAGGTTCTATTTTCGTGGCATCGATAAATATTCCGGGTTCAGTGGTTTGCACTGTGCATCCTTCTTCGGGGTTGCTGAGATTGTAGCCGGCTTGGTGGAAGTAGAAGGTTGTGATATCAACAAAACAGATTGCACAGGTAATACACCGCTAGTGTGGGCTGCTTCGAATGGACACGAGGAAGTGGTGGAAATACTACTTGGACGGGCGGACGTTGACCCTGACAAACGGGATACCCGCGGGCGAACCCCGCTCTGGAGCGCTACTTATTACGGACACACGGGAGTGTTGAAAACCCTACTCAGACGGAACGGTGTCAACCCCGACTCACCGGATATCAACGGCCGAACACCGCTCTGGGCCGCTGCTGCAGATGGGCACGAGAGGGTGGTGAAAATACTACTCGGGCGGGACGATGTTGACCCGGACAGACCGGATAAGTACGGCCAAACGCCGCTCTCGGGTGCTGCCGAGAATGGGCGCGAGGGAATAGCACAAATACTACTTGGGCGGGGTGACGTCGCTCCCGACAAACCGGATGACGACGGCGGAACACCGCTCCATCATGCTGCACAGAAGGGACACGAGGGAGTAGTGGAAATGCTGCTTAGACGGGACGACGTTGACCCCGAGAAACCGAGTATCTATAACCGAACACCTCTCTGGAGCGCAGCTTGTTATGGGCACGAGGGAGTGTTGAAAACCCTACTTAGGCGGAGCGACGTCAGCCCCGACACACCGGATATCAACGGCCGAACACCGCTCTGGGCTGCTGCTGCAGATGGGCGCGAGAGAGTGGTGAAAATATTGCTCGGGCGGGACGATGTTAACCCTGACATACCAGATAAGTGCGGCCGAACACCGCTCTCGGGTGCTGCCGAGAATGGGCGCGAGGGAGTAGCACAAATACTACTTAGGCGGAGCGACGTCAATCCCGACGCACCAGATCAAGATGGCACAACACCACTCCACCACGCTGCTCAGAAGGGACACGAGGGGATAGTGGCAATGCTACTCAGACGAGACGACGTTGACCCCGAGAAACGGGGTATCTACAACCGAACACCGCTCTGTAGTGCGGCTTTTTATGGCCACGAGGGAGTGTTGCAAGCTCTTCTCATGCGGAACGCTGTCAACCCCGACACACTCGATATCAACGGCCGAACGCCTCTCTGGGGCGCTGCGGAGCGCGGGCGCGAGGGAGTGGTGAAAATACTACTCGGGCGGGACGATGTTGACCCGGACAGACCGGATAAGTACGGCCAAACGCCGCTCTCGGTTGCCGCTGGGAATGGGCGCGAGGAAGTAACACAAACACTACTTAGCCTGGGCGTCAATCCCAACAAGCCAGATAAAGACGGTGGAACACCACTCCATCACGCTGCTCAGAAGGGATACGAGGGGGTAGTGGAAATACTACTCAGATGGCCTGACGCTGACCCGGAGAAACGGGGTATCCACGACCGAACACCGCCCTTGAGTGCGGCTTATTATGGTTACGAGGGGGTGTTGAGAGCACTTCTCAGCCGGAACGATGTCAGCCCCGATGTACCGGATATCAATGGCCGAACGCCTCTCTGGCAAGCTGCCTCAGATGGGCGCGAGGGGGTAGTCAAAATACTACTCGGGCGGAGCGATGTCGACCCTGACCGACCAGATAAGTTCGGCCAAACCCCGCTCTTGGTTGCTGCTCAGGGTGGACATGAGGGAGCAGTGAAACTACTACTCGGGCGGGATGACGTTAACCCCGACAAGTTAGATAATAATGGCAGAACTCCACTCTATTATGCTGCTCTGAATGATCACGAAGGGGTGGTGGGAATATTAACCGAACCACAAGGTCCCTAAACATTCCTGTCCCAGCCGCTTCCTCCCACCTCTCATCCTGTCCCTACTTCCTTCCCCTGTTCGCAATACCGCCTTGCTTAATAACCGTCTTTTTTTTTCCCTCCGGAGTTGGCATGTCACGAACATTTATATTAGCTATTTCTCCTTCAGTCGCAGAAAATCACTTACGATCGAACCGCATATATTTATCACTTACCTGTATAAAGACCTACACGCACTCCCATTTCTTGTCTAACCTAGATTTCCTGATTTCCCCTCATAATCCAGACTTTGGGGTTGGCTGCGGGCTATTTCTGTTGTATTGATATTGATATGGGCCGGTGTGCCCCGAAATTTCACACTTATTTACTTTTATCGTTTTCGTGGTCCATCTCGCACATTTGTTGCTCATTTAATTTTTCTCTGATTCCTTTCTCCTTACCCCTCTCAAATGTGGGAATACCGACTACTTAGATACAAATAAAGAATAATGAAAACTTCGAAGCGCAAGTAACTTTTAACACGCGAAAAGGGACCCGAGAGCTGGCTGTTAACTAAAGCATGGCGGTGATTGGTGCCAATCATGGGCAAGGTCTAATGGAGGCCATGCTTGCAGACCACTTCCTCCGGAGGCAAGTTCCGGGCTCGAAGGTGAGGTTAGGAGGTTGTCCGTGTTCTTTGGTGCTGCTCTTTAAGTGTGGAGCCTTTTGAGCATCAAGTCAACTTGCACCCCACGAGCACCCGTACCGTACCCCGGCTTGTCATGAGTGATTGAACGGCTCACAGCACTGTGCGATATCAGCGTACGAGCGAGTTTGGAAGCATATCCTATTCTACCGTGATCCCCTCTTGCCCACCCCGATTTTCTTCTATTTCTCCCTCATCCACGCATTGTGCACAATGTCCGAGTCGGGCCACCAAGAACTCATATAATCTCCCCGGCTAGGTAGGAAAATCTGGTCATGTCCGGGAGATGAGCACTCGAATAATATGCCATGTTAGGGTACCTTGTAGGATTTATACTATGTCTTAGATTATAGCTGTAAGGTATAATGCCGAAAAACGGTATCTCGCAACTATGATATCTGATGCCGGGTGACTGTTCTTGCCATAGAAGCCCATAGCCAAGAAAGCACTGATAAGTTTTCTGATAACGAGCTGATTTCTGCTCTGAACCTGCGGAATAGGTTATTTTTAGATAAGATTTGGAGATTCGGCTTTGGTTAGCATGCAAGGAGGGTTGCATGCCAAGGGCGCTACTAGGGGAGAGGGGGGAGAGGTGGACAATATTTATGCGCAGTACCAGGGGCTAGCTGTGTATTAAGAGGCAAATTCCAGATTTCTTCTTGTTTCTATGTTGTGGATAAACAATACAGAGGGGTTAGAGAGGTTCGGGAGCAAATGCTAAAGCACACCAAATGTGCCACTTTTCAGCACACCCGAACAGGCACATCTCACCTAATTAAAGCTTTTACTTTTATGAAATCCACAGCTTATATCTAGAGTGCCTTGTAAAAAATTTAAATATTTTTTCCGAACCTCCAAGGGGAGGTATGCTGTGTATTCTCGCTTGCGGTTAGAGATGGAAGCCAGGACACCGTCTTTATACTTGACAATTCAACAAGCGTTGGGACTGTTTTGCCACTAAACAGTGCAAAGAAATCCAATCATATATTAAATCGCTAAGTACATGAACCCCGGATGTCCGACTACTGCCACTTCAAAAAGTGTCCACAAAGCATAGACCTATCTAGGATCTCTACCATCTCAGAATGTTGAATTTAAGATAGTATACCTGATTTGTTAAATTCCAGAGAGTTGTAGTCCTATTACTACAAAAACTCGAATAATCGGGCAATGAGCTAGGACGCTGGAGTTACCTCTCTTAGCATGGTCTGGTCTTTTTTTCTTTTTTCCTCTGTCTCGAGGGGCAGATCTTGTGCTTTTCATTCCTCTTCCACAGGAGGCAATTTCGGACTGCATAGCAGATGGTCCGATTATTCGAGTTTTTGCGGTAGGCATTCTAGTGTTGGGGCGTCCTGAAATTTCGTGAGTTTTGGCGTTTGTCCCCGAACCTTTCTAATGGTATTGTACCTCACCCCCCCCTCACCCCCTCCCCCACACCTCCTTTTCAAATATAAGTGCCTTTTTCCCCCAACCCCATCCAGCTGACGTCGTCAGATGGGGCCAAGGAAAACTACTGTACTAGTCCCCCATTGTCGTATTCCAACTCAGATATAACCCTAGGTCTTGTTGGAATATGCGGATATCATACTGTATTCATGCTAGTATCGTGGAGTTCACGATGCTTGGCAGGCGAGCTAGTGAACTAGCGTTGAGAGGTCTGTGGGATTCTGGATATGGACAGCTACAATAGGGGTACTCGGGTATATAGCAACGCCCCCGAGCACCATAGTTAATTAAGCAATTCTTCAATCGCTTTTTCCTCTTTTACTTGTCGATATCTCTCTTAGGATTTCAACAGGTCTCAACCTCAAGTAGACGAGTGACTGCCTGTGACGGGTGATGGCATAAAAAAAAGAAAAGAGACAGGGAATGAGTGATGATATCATAATTGTAACCTCCTTAATAGCCTAAGGAAGGGTGGCGATGATGGTTACCGACTTAGAGGCAATGTCCCAGAGTAGGGTGGAACTAACCTATTTTTTATTTTTTTGGCACCATAATTCAATGATCGCAGAATACCAATCATATTATTGTGTCCCCCATACGGTAACTTCTTTTCAAAGCTTGTTTGCAGGATATTTGTTCTGCTTTCTTGGGTAGTTAGCGATAGCAGATTGTTCGAAATATTCATTGAATCACTGCTCGGGTTAACCGGCAAGCGGCACTTGGCCTGGATGAATCAATGCCTTAGTAAGGGGAAAGGGAACAGGTGGGAGAGGTATTGTGCGTGGACAAAATTAACCGATCAACGAAGAGGAAAATATTAGGTTATGCAAACACTACTTCCCCACCCACCATACTGATAACCAAAATAAATAAAAATAAAAATATTTAGCCAAACTGCTGAGAATAGGAGACCCAGTATCTTAAACAAAGAGAGCTTGACATAAGAGTTTGGTTTTGGTCAAGCGAGAGCTATTTCTTTAGGTATAGTGCAAGAACATATAAGTGTCAACCTCGTTTAGAGGGGTTTGCAATCAAACATAACCCACCCTGCAGTGGTTCCAAAAATATAAAAAAACCGTAAAAATGTAGATCAAGTGAAGGAGAATAGAAGTACGGTTTTTTAATTTCGTAGAGGCAAGCAGAGGGAGTGGCATCCGGGTTTGAAAACTTGAATATTTGGTGTGAATCTCAGGTCTTGGCATCAAAATGCAACGTAAAATTGCTGAGTAATTATAAATTTTTTGAGCTAAAGTCAATCAAAGTAAATTATACAAAAAAGTATATGTTATTACAATATCCGACAACCAAGTTCAACATTCAAGTTATCCCAATGGTCGGAATTGGAAGACGTAAACGGCAGAGTCGCATGGCAGGCCAACACGGTGGCAGACCCAAAATGCATGTTGATTCAGTGTTGCAGGATGAAGCCTTAAGTCAAAATTACGAGGTTACAATTGAGCAAGAAATACTTTCAGGTATGTTTCAATCTCAGTTGTTTCTATTATGATTATTGGTTAAACCAGAAACTAACTTGGTAATAACTACAATTAATAGTAGGGCATGTGAACCTGAGTACTACAGGGAGTGGAAAGAGAACTCCGTGCCGGCAAACATTTTGGAGAAAGAAGAAGAGAGCCGAATTGCAGGAGAGAGCAAGTGACTTGGAGTTGGGAGAATATCCAGATCCTGAAGGAGAGAGGCTAGCAGAGTTGGAAGGAGAGAGGGCAGAAATGGATGAGATGATAGAGGAGAATGAAGAAGTAAGAAATAAGGAGATTGGGACAGGAGAGAGGGGCGGCAGGGAGGTTGAGGATGAAGAGAGGATAGCGGATGAAGAGTTAGAGCCCAGGTGGCAGCAGGCAAGGGACCCAGAATGTGAAGAGGAGGAAGCAAATGAGGTAGACGATATGGATGAAGCTGTTAAATGCTGGCCGGGCTTATCCAAGTATCAGTCCACCAGGTTTAAGCATCGGATCTTGACAAAAGGTATATATAACCCAACTGATGCTGCAAACCAAATTAGCTAACAAACATCCTAGGAATTCACGATATGTGAAGACTATTAAACTCCAAGAAGAGAAAGCCCAAAGGACAAGATCTTGTACGCCATATACAAGTTCTTAAGTTCCTTCGATTCCAAAGATACAGATTACAGAAAACCTTCTGGAGCCGTACTCGCAAAGAGGCACCATCAATTGTTGCAGCGACAGGGGGTAATGGCAAACGGGTTCGAAATCGCATTATCCAACATGAGAAGAGTTGGATCCAGAATCGCCATATCCCTGTCTCTTATCAGGGAAAGTCTCCAATGCTCCATCGGTTGATCGACGACGAAGGAACCAAGCTTGCTCTAAGAGAATATCTTGCTAGTGTGGGGGAGCGAATTACAGGCCAGAGTGTCGCATATGCTATTTCATCATACTGGCAGACCGGAGTACTTCCCTTTGAAGAACAGCCAGAGCTAAAGAACCCACCACTACCATATGCCCCTGAAACTGAAGCTCAGTTGGCTCAATTGGCCCACCAAAGGCAGGAGGTTCAGGATACCTTGAGTAGTCGTACTGCTGTAAAATAGATGCAGAAGATGGGCTACAAATTGCAGGATGTGAGAAAAGGAGTCTATAAGGATGGGCATGAGGGGGTCGATGTTGTGGAGTACCGGCAAGAGAAGTTCTTAGCTGCTTTAAAGGCACTTGAAAACCGAATGGTACACTGGGAGCTGATTGAAACCAATGATGGGGAAGAGCTTCGAATGGTAGTTTCAACAAACCTCCCAGTTGGTGTTAAGCCAATTGTATCGATTGTCCATGATGAGTCTACATTTAATGCCAATGATGGACGATCTAAGATTTGGATTAAAGATGATCATATTTCATTGAGGAAGAAAACACGTGGAAAGGGTATTATGGTGTCAGACTTTCTTACTCCTGGAGGACGGCTACAAGTTCCTGAAGGTCAAAGCCTGAATCCAAACCCAGGATATGGAACCCAGCAGGATGGCCCAAAGCGTCTAGATTCTCCTCTAGCCTCCTGCACAATTGAATATGGGGGAGACACCTGGTGGGATGGTGATCAGCTTGTAGACCAGGTTTTACAACTTACAATTCCGATCTTTGAGGTTGCATTTCCAGACTGCCAAGGTTGGTTTCTATTCGACAATGCAACAAGTCATTCGGCATATACGAAAGATGCATTGCGAGCCAGTGCAATGAATTTACGTCCTGGAGGAGGGCAAGTACTGCTTCGGCCTGGCATTAACCCTTTAACTGGTGCGATTCAATCAATGGTAATGCCGGATGGCTCACCCAAGGGACTTCAAATTGTGCTACAAGAGAGAGGTCTATGGAGACCAAAATTGCGAGTACAATGTCGAAGGACAGATGGAAAAAAAAACAAAGAGTGTCTCAATGGAGGTACTTGTTGTGCAAGGGCATTGATTGCTAAGAAGGAAGATTTTAAGGCTCAAAGAAGTCGTTTGGAGGAAGAGGTAGAATTAAAGGGACTTATAGTTTGTTTTCTCCCTAAGTATCACTGTGATCTCAATTTTATTGAGTATTATTAGGGAGCTGCAAAGCGCTATGCACGTCGAAGATGTGGATATAATATTCGAGCATTGCGCAAAATGGTACCTGAATGCCTAAATTCAGTCAAGCCAACTTTAATTTAGAAGTTCTAGGCACGTACAGAGAGAATGATGAGAGCATACCGTGAAGGTATTGCTTATGGTACTCCAGACTTTAAAGAAAAGATTACAAAAATATATAGAAGTCATCGTAGAGTCTCAGACTCTCAAACTGTTGTATATAATTAATATATTATTATCTTTTCTCTAATATTATTTATACTCCTTCATAGTCAATCACTAACCATCTTGGCAATCATTTTGCACAGCGACTGTTGCATTTCACTGTGCCACATGGTTGACAGTCTTCCCTTCTTGAACCCATAGGTTTGAATTGCTTGGTGGGTGAGTGTTTGGTTGCCTTGTGTAACAATCCTATTGTTGAGCACGTGTGCAACAGGCAACGACCGTCGTGTCTTGCGTAAGCGAGTCTCGCTTTTCTGCACCAAGGCGTAGGAATGTACTATCTCTTCGGATAGTACGGAACTGTCT
>Ga0307509_10006096_pt1 | contig 16389 bp, 19 predicted proteins | sample 10_EM_MG_FD_202245 | JGI IMG/M metagenome (GOLD analysis project Ga0307509, IMG submission 202245) | Populus trichocarpa ectomycorrhiza microbial communities from riparian zone in the Pacific Northwest, United States - 10_EM | ecosystem: Host-associated > Plants > Roots > Unclassified | place... | reverse complement strand
CGCCCGGACGAAACGAGCCCGGGCGGAAGCACCCAGAACTGGAGTTTACGTTATAAGCGCCTGGAACGTCCGGGGGACGGGGCGAACAGGATGCAACAGGGCGCAGGGCAGTTTTTTTGCTGATGCAATGGCTTGGAGCGGGGGCACGGGCGCTGGCTTGGGCCATGGAAGGTCAAGAGGAGGGAGGTAAGGAGGGTACAGGAGATGTCAAACCATCTACTCTGGGAGTTGGGTGTGGGCCTTGCTGGGCAGGGTAATGTGGTAAAGGCATTCAGCACCTCTCCTACCGCATGTAGGTCAAGGAGGGCCCAGTGTGGTGTAGGGGAGGGCAGTATGATCGCGGGGGGTTTTAGTGTTATCACACATGGACTGTGGTCTGAACCAGTTGAGGGGAGGGGGGTGTCCCATGAGGAGACCAGGGGGGAGAGAGGGGTATTGGCGAAGGCCAGGACCAAAACACAGGGTCGCGAAATGCTGTCAAACGGGAACCGTGTATAAAGCCTGGAGGTGCTGAGAAGGTTGTACGGGACGTCGAAAGCGACATCAAGCCAATCTGCAGAAATGGTAAATTCCCTTTCGGGTAGAGAGTGCCAGGGATCTGCCAAAGGGTGGTGGAGGTTAACGTCGTCTAGAACAAGATGAGTATAGGAAAGAAAAGAAAAAAGCCGTTCTGGTTGTATGGAGCGGTATGGCGGACAGTTTGTATGAAGAAGGTACACCAAGGTGACCCTGAGTGAGCGGTGGGGGGATCCAAACAGACCTGCAGGAGAAAGAATGTGCACTGAAAGCATCACTGAGGAGTTGTGAAAGACAGTTGAGCAGGAAACGTGCTGCTTCAAAGTTTGAGAAATATAAATCGCTACCCATGGGCGGCCAGGAGGGTGGGGGGCGAAAGAGAAATCCCGGAAATTTAGGCAGAACCAATCTGGAGGGGGGATCTTGAATAGCAACAAGCAAAGGAGGGTGAGGCCGCAGGGTAAAGCTGTGAAAGAGTGAAAGAAAAACATCCCAGCTCCCAAGGCAGTTATGTTGAATGATTGGAAACGACGGAAAGACAGCCTTGCTGTTCGTGTATCGAGTGAAGAAATTCTCCATTGTGGTGCAGAGCCCTGGGAGGAGTCGGAGTCAAGGGATTCATCACCGCTCTCGCTTTGGGCGACATCGGTGATGGTGCGGTGGGCTCTTTACCTAGGAGGAGGAGGATTGTGGGGGAGTACAGGGGCACTCGAGGTGTGAGGAGGGGCACCTGGTGCTGAACAAAGTACCGTTGAAGGGCCAGCCTTGTCTTCAGCGAGATCCATGCTGTCATGCGTCTGTTGAGAGAGTACTTTTGCTGCATCTGGGGTGGCTTTTGGGTGGGAGGGACAATCCCTGCTGTGCGCAGAGTGCTCTTCTTGGCAGTCAGGGCAGCATTCCACCGAGGACGGGCATCAGGTGAGGAACGGTTGGAGAGTGCCACCCTTAGGGCAGGAAGGGTTAGGGCAGCGATGGTCGGCTTTTGTATGGGCCAGCGAGGAGAAGGGACAGACGGGCAGCGAGCTGGGACAGCAGTTTGAGATGTGGCCGAACTTCCCGCATTTCTTGGACTGAGAGTTCTTGGGGGCGGAGAACATTTGCTCCACTTTCCGGTTTCGGTAGAAGTGCTTGAACGAGGGGAGGATGGCGATAGCGTCGGGCCGGGGTACAGAAACAACCTTGGACATTGCAAATCTTTGACCGGGAGATTCCAGGTCTGGGTTAAGGTAACCCGCTGAGTGAATTGAGACTCCCCTGGCATTGCGGATAGACTCATGAAGAGAGGGGAGGTGTTGGTCATCGTCTGAGGGCAGGAAGGCGAGAGGGATGGAGTGAATTAATAGTTGGGTTTCGTTAAGAGGGGGTTTGAAGAGATCCCAAGGGGAGTTGCCTACTAGGAAGGCCTTGTTCAACCTTATAGTAAGGGGCGCGAAGTAGAGGGTGGAAGCGGAGGCGGGGGTGTGAAGGTCGGTGCTGAGCAGTGACACTGAGCCCTGGTCGTTAATCTTGCAAGTGAAGGAAAGGGGAAGGGAGCAGTTGGCCTCTCTGAGAACAGAGGCAGCGATGTCAGGGAAGTGGGCTGCTATTTTGCGCGCTTCTGGGTGGGGTTCGAAGGTGCTTGTGGAGGTGAAGAATCTACGGACAGCTTGTGGGAGAGGAGTGAGAGATTTTGTAAAAGCCTCACCGGATGCAACTGCAGTGGAGGAAGCCGAGACAGGACCTTTCGCCTGACGACCCTTCTTTCCTTTGGCAGGGGGTGGAAGAGCTTGAGCATAGGTGGGGGTGGCCTTGGAGGTCATAGTGGTGGGAGGTCGTGTAACAATCCTACCCTGGAGGGGTTAGTTATGCAACAGGTAACAAATTACGTACATGAATAATTTGAACTATCTTTATAGTTCTCGTTCTTTTAAGTATCTGAGAGTGTTCTTCTTTCAGAGATTAACATATAATCTCGTCTTCGTCTTGGACTATCTTATAGTCTTCGTATCTCAATCCAAAGTCCTATTGGGGAGAGATGGTGAGGGAACTTCTTCGTATCGTGGTCTCTTCTCTCTTGAGAGCGATGTGAGACTGTCCTTGTCTTAACAAGGTCGTAGTTGCTCTGACGCTTAAGAGCTAGGTTGCTTGCATACAAGCAAGAGATAAAGGTAAAGGTATATTGTAAGAAAGTACTTAGATGGTAGCGTGAAGAGCTCTAACTACTGTGACCGAGTCTTCTACTTATAGACTCTTCATGCCAACAACCCTAACCTTGGTGACTCATAACTTGAGCCACACGGTCCTATGACTCATAATGAGTCATGCACGAAATCCATCAGATGACTCCTATGAGTCACTGCGCAACATGCTGTAAATCAATCATAAAATATAAAACGTGGCGGGTGCGCAAAGCGCATCACCTGCGTGAAACTCGTGACTCATAATGCGAGTCACGCGCGAAAGTCATTACATCATTATGACTCTCAATCGTGAGTCATATAATCATCAACCAATCATAACATAACGATGACACTCAAGTGCGAGTCATGTGACAACTATGAGTCAACTGACTGCATAGCGTGAAAACATAAACATATATGACTCACGATCGTGAGTCATAGAAACATAAACATACCTTATGACTAATAACTATTAGTCATGTGAAATCTGCCTTGCTTAGTCACACTTTGTGACAGGTCGCTAGTCTGTGTCAAGGTGGCCAGGGGTCCAAGCAGGACCGAGGGGGTATTTCCCTTTGGCAAATTCCTCCGCTTCGCAGGTGTGGGGGTATTCCTTGGCAAACTCCTCATGGTTGCCAAATAGTGTGGGAGGGGAAGTTGACATGTCGTATCTCGGGAGATCCGGGGCAGCTGAGGGGGAGGGCCAAACCGTGTTAGGTGGTGGTGAGGGTGGAGCCGGAGGAGCTCTTTCTTTCCCTTTCTCTTGGCGAGCGGGGTTGGTGCTGCTGGAGGTGGCGGGACGAGAGCCGCTAGAGGAGTGTGTAGCCTGTTGTGGGACATTAGGGCGCTGGGGAGGAAAAGAGGCTTGAGCGGCTGACGTGAGACGGGAGGCAATGTCACGGAGGTATGCCTGGAGTGGGGCGATGTTTCGGGGTTCCGGGGAGAGGTCCAGGTTAGCAACCTGAGAAGACAGGTTGTGGATTTAGGTCGAGAGGTTCTCGAGAGCCGTTGCGATGTGGACGCTCGATTGAAGCGAGGTACAGAGCAGAGGGAGGAGCATTTGTTCCCCGATGGAGAGGGTGGAAATGTTTGCTGGAGTGATGGGGGGGAAACCTGCCGCGGGAGCCCTAGGTCGGCGGCAGTCTTGTGGAAAATCGAGACCAGGTGGTCGAGATTTCCACTGGTCTGGATGGGAGAGAGAGGAGCTGGAGCAGTGTTCCTCGGGGGCCACCCTGAGGGGAGGCGATGTTTGGAGGTGAGGGTTGGGACACGAGGCCCAACAGTGAGGACGAAAAGTATGGGAGAAGAAATGGTGGGCAGAACGACGTAGTGTTGAGAAATGTAGGGGGGGGAAAGAGGGGAGCGGAAGCGTGTTCATCAGCCTGTATAATTGCCTCTATTCCATAGACAATTGATCTGTGACTCTATTAGTTCTTTACCTTTCTTATATCTCTTGACCATAGTCCATAGAGACTTTATCTCCTATCCAATTAGTATCTCCAAAGTTCCCTTTAGGATTCTTGAGATACTTAGGAGTATGTTACACTCATTGTTCAGAACTTCTTGATCCAAAGGTTTTCATACTTTGGCTGGATCAACTTGTTGTTTATTAAAGAAGAGCATTCCTGTGAGGGCTTGAGAGACTGAATCCTTGTGGGAGCTCAGGATTTTTCAATACAAATAAAACCTAACCAAATATCCTGTGCCTGATGCAAACACTTAGTATACTGAGGTAGTATTGAAGTAAACAACAAGTCCTAAACCATAGGTGTAGAGGCGACAGGATGTAACTAACAAAACATAACAAAACATAACAAAACAAGTAATGAAATCAAACAATAAGAGATCGCTACTAATGTAGTAATGATGTAGTACTAGCAGAAAAGCATAAGATTGCCTAGAGGGTACAAGGGTTGTAAAGAATGCTATAAGTTAGCTTAAGGATAAATAATAGAAGAGGAAACTATAACAATAAGGAAAGTACAAGGTATGGAGAGCAGCGCTAGTATTGTAGAACCTAAATAGGAAACATCTAACATCCAGTAAGTAAAGTAGCAAGAACAATAGGCAGATTCGGTTACAATGAGTAATGGATTCCTCAATTTCCTTCTACACCATATCGCCATTACCCATTATAAGATATAGCTCAAGATACTTCTTATGAAACTTATCTTTTACCAGAGACAAAACTTTTCAATTTCATCAAGATCTAGTAAATAGATATGAATTTCTATCATAGTATATCAGCAAAAGAATGGTTTGCTCCGAACTCATGAACCGCAAGTCCATATGAAGTGCATTCACCCTAAATGCTCCCTAAGTGCTTATAGTTCGTGGTGGGCAGCCCCTTTGTACTATATATACCCAGGGTATCTGAGGGTTCTTTTTTCAACCTTCCTGCATCCGGTGCCAAACAACAGCTCTATGTCCGTCCTCAGCACCCAACACACTTCTCCTGGGCTTATCCTGTCCCAATTCCACCTGAATCGTTTACCTGGCCTGCTTCTCCCCAGGTGGACTCTAGCGTACTCATACGAGATTCCTACCACCGGCCAACATCCTCTTTACCATGCCACCACAGGTGGGCTGAGTCTGTCTGGAGACACCCCATGATTCTTGTTTTATCTTCCGTATCCCACCGGCTTCCATTAACTGTTTATTTCTCCCCAGATGTCAGGCCTCTCTATGGGGACTCCCACTTCCTTTCGCCTTCACTCTTGTTTCCCCACCATTACGGTTAATTTACCTTTGTTCTCCAAGAACATTCTCCGCTTGGTATTAGTTCAACCGAGTATTACCTATGCTACAATCTTGTTTAATTGGGCACTTGAACAGTGGAGGTAAGTTGAAGCGAAGCCTTGTGATGGGAATTGCCATCTCCAGCCTCCGGATTCAACTTGCCACATGGCTATTATACATGATCCTGTAGAATAATTTAAAATAGGATAATTCAATATATTGCATTAAATGTCTATAGATCAATTGTGTGATTTAGTATCCATTGCCTCTTCCCTCTGGGAATTACTTGTGCCTCTCAGTAATGACCCTACAATAGGTAGCTACAATAACTACCACCTTAGCCCAAATGGTATAACAAGGGGTAACCAGAGGTGGTATGGTCTCAAATAATTAGTATATAAATACCGGGTTAACCTAGGACAAGGTCTAGGAAATAGTTGAGTAGCCTTGGATACTCTACGAGGCAGGGTAACCATTCAGGAGTAAGTTCCAATAAAGTCAAGGAATTTATGGGAACGTAATAGAGGCCTTCGAGAAGACTTGTATAGTGGACTAGAGGACTTCCAGAGCGGGTATAGGCATAAGAGGACAAAGTTCCCCTACCGTGGGAATTTGATCATTATGCCTATAAAACCCAGTCACCATACTGAAGTATCCAAGCTAGCCTGCCTTCACCGGCAAAGTCATCCTAGAACTTAGATGTCGATTGCCTCACATTCTACAGGCTCTTAGATATTCATGAGTGCACATGCACCTGGGCGGGGAGGCCCTATGCCTGAGTAAGGGAGGCCCGAACATGCTATTCAACTTGGATGTGTTTGGCTACAACCCCCTTCTCGCCCGAGCGTTGGGACGGGTCATCATTGGCAGACAGCTGTATAGTTGCTCATTTACTAGTAAAACGAGGTGATTGGAGCAGCTGCCGTAACACTGTATAAGTTGTCGCCGTTGGTCGGACTGAATATTGTTCGCAGGATATATAACGGGAGCATGGGTAACCACCAAAATGGGGGTGGCCCATATATGGTCTCTCCGGCCCCTAGGAGTCTATCTTAGCCTACGGGTAGTAGGGTAGTCTTCCTAGTGGTAATGAGCTAGTTCAATGTGGCCAGGACGCTTTGGAGACAGATCCCTCAGTAACCAGCCCGGACCTTCTCTTCTTGATTGGTAGCATTACTATGGGTAGTCAATGGACTCTAGAGGTATGAATTTTATCACGGTATAGTATGTCCCGAGAGGCTGGCTATAGGTAGTGCCCATTTAGCCAACGATTAGCTACATCTCTCACAGGGGGAGCTTGCATGTCAATGTATCACATTAGATAGTACCGTAGATTAAATGATGGCCTGCATAGCTTGTATAGACGAAACTAGCACTGGGCCAGTGAGTCCACCACCTAGGTATTGATTCTGGTTGTTGTTATAACAGTTAGCCACTGGTATGACATCGATAGGAACAATCTTTCCACCAGCAGTTGTATTAGACATGCATTGCAGAAACTCATATCCGATTGACAGAGTTAAGTGTACCCGAGTTGGTCCGATACTTCTGGCAGGATGATTCCTCATGGAAGATAGACCTCGGACAAGCCCTGAGCAAGACATGTTACTGGCAAAAGGTTGGAGTAGTAGTGAATTTCAAAGGCTTAAATCTTATATCTACTTAAGTTTAAGTATTTGACATTCTACTTCGATAACCAACTTTCCTCGCGAGAACTTATTGAGTCAAGCTTTCAGCTTAATGATTTTAAGTTTAACCGTTTTGATTCTTCGTGAATTATTTACTCTATCTTTATCTTCTACTTTCAGTTTTGGTGCAGTCACAACCTTGAAGTTTACCTTTCTATAGGGATCCCCCGTTACAGTATATCGTTAAGCACGTTCGCTTAACTCTCTTCTGAGAATTGTTGAAATCCATTATCTTGACATTTGTTTGATTACGAGTGGCTTGTCTGGTACAAGAAGCATCGGGTGGAAAGAACAATGTCTTCAGATATTGATATAGTCGAATATGATTATGACCTATCCCGTTATACTGCTATTGCCGACTTGTGTAGAATAGAATAGAAGTCCATTGAGGAGCAGATGGCCAACCTAGAACCCACCGACATCTCTGAAGAAGTACAGGAGTTAGAAATCCTAACCCAGTTACTTTCCTTCAATGCTTTACGCAAGACCCTTCGGTGGGACCCAGAATCCCTCTACAAAGACGAACTCCAATGACCTTTGCCAACTTCACTAGGGAACTGTTGGAACCCAACATAGTGAGAGCAGTGACCCAGAGGTTTCAGGAAGCTAAGCCTTCTATGAGAGATTTCATTACTACTGCGCAGCACGAATAGCAAAACAAGATGATACACAATGCCAACCGCTGGATGAAAGTTCAGCAGGTAGAGTACAGTAAATTATGCCTTTCAAATCAGATGATCAGGGCACGCCTGACAGCTTTGGAGTTGTTAGTTCAGGGAGGGTACTCAATAGACTCCGACAACTACGTCAACATGAGCACAGCACCTCCGCTACCTCTCCCCATTGAGCCTCCTCCACAATACGCCGCTGAGATTGCAGCTGTAATGTTGCATAAGGAGATGGCACCAATTTGGACTCAAGTCGCTCAGAAGGCCTTGGAATCTCATGAGCGAGTCAGACAATTGGAACAGCCATTGAAAGTGTTGGTCATTCCTCAACCTCATGCATTGACAGTGGTATTTACAGAAGCCATGAAATCTAGAGGTGTTAGTCTGGTGGCGAATCTCATGAATATTCAGGTGGCAGCTCAGTGGAGTGGTGTTACAAGTCTAGAAGCCAAGCTTCGAAACAAAGCTCGAGACAAAACTCATGACAGCCACCACCTCGAGCTCCATCGACTGTACCTACCCGGCTGGCAGTTGAACCAGTTACACCAGCACCGGGGATATGGGTAGAAGCAGGTCGGCCTTGCGCGGTTGCAGCCTCAACGCCAATACCTGCAACACCTCACAATCCGGCGTCCTCTGCTACGGAACAGCCACCACCGGCTCCGCCAAAGACTTTGGGTAGAGCTGGATGGTCAGGCTTTTCAGGCCAACCAGGACAATTGGCTGCGAACTATTGCAATGAAGGTTGTCGCATGGTTGGAGGAGATCATACCGAGTTTTACTTTTCGCATCTGCTACCCTGTGAGAAAAGAATGGACCAAGCCATTGCAATTGCCCCAAAGAAAAAGCAAATGCAACCCCAAACCGCCATTGTACCGACTGTGAGTCGACCCGACCTAAGGTAGCCGACTTTGGGGATTTTCAGTGCGATTACCTGAGACCCCAACCTCAAAAGTCCAGACGTCAACGACTCCCACCACCGGTGTCCGCACACTCACCTTCTGATCAGATGGATCAGGATGAATGAGAAGAAGAATGGTTTGACAGCTATGACATGCCTGGGGGAGCGCAAGGTGGAAACAGCAGAGGCGCTGGAGGTAGACAACCTCCCAGGGGTGGAAATGTTGCTTGAGTCGCGAAAAGAAGGACAAGTCCGATAGACGCTAGGCAGCACTGAACAAGTTTATTCAGGAGTGTCATAAGCCTAAGAAGTCTTATCATCGGCATAAGAAGCCAGAGAAACTTGGAGTTGACACCTTTACCCAGGATCCCAAGAACACAGAACGCTTTGTACACGATGTCAAGATTAAGCTGCACTACTTCCGTGATTCTTAAGTAAAGGAAATCAACAAAGTTAGTCTTGTCATACCCCTCTTGAGAGATACCTCCAAAGAATAGTATAATGCAATCTACCCGCATATTAACAAAGATGGTGCCAAATAACGTGGGATCAGGTTTGACCCCAAAAAAGAGTTATGAACCTGGGAAGAATTTCGCAAGCGTTAGGAAGGTAGCTTTGGCCATCACTCAAATAGAAATTTTGCTCTGAGAGAATGGAGCCAGTTGTATATCAAAGACAGAAAGGTGTATTGCTTTATCGACGAACATATCCACCTTGCAGCAGTCTTAGGGTATAGCGGGGAGTTTGTTAATGACAGGGCACGCATGGGTATGACTGATGTCCTCAATGCTGCCTGGTCCATGAAAGCCCCCCATTCAGTTGCATATATGGATTACCTAGACCTTTTGCGCCAAACTGGGTACCGGCTTGAAGAGGCCTCCAATTTTCCCCCCTAGGTACAAAAGGAGCCCCACCCTTCGAAGCGTAGAAAGAGCGACGACAGGCATACTTCTGAGAAAGAATGGCAGAGGAAGACAAAGAAGGCAACTGAGCCACAAGAGCAGAAGCCCGGCATCTGAGCGTAAGGGTTTACCAAACCTGCCGAACACAGAGCATCCAAAGATACACCCAAATGTGCCTCAAACTCTGATTGACAGGCACAAACAGTTGACTCAATGTTCCCGTTGTGAAAAGGACGGTCACTACTTGGTGAAGTGTATATCTTCAGCCCCAGTTGTTGCATCCTCATACCTTAAACGCAAACAGGGAGCTGGTGAGGGTAGACACGAAGTCACCCCAGTGCCAAAATCAAGATGCATTGAAGCAGCTCCTAAACCTGCTGTGAAACATGTTATTGCGGAGCTCTCTGGATCGCCTGCCCCAGATTTGGATATCTTGGAGGTCGATACCGACATGGATGACTAGGTAAGCTTTGTCCTCTGATAAGAAATCATGGATGGGAAGATGCTAAAACCTTCCGCTAGGCCGAATAATGGGCATGCTGGGTGAAGATGAAGGATGTTGGTTGTTTGTTCTTCCGCCTTAAGTGCTGTAAACTGAAACTAATATATAGCACAAGAAAATTGCCGATGAGAGGAAGTTTCTTTTGTGACGTGTTGGGATGGTTACAGCTCTTTCTATTTATCTTTTGTTTATTTCTTAGGTGATATTGCGCAATATGTTGTTTACTTATCTCCTACTAGTTTCCATTTTTTTGAAGGAATTTGGTTGGGTTTTGATTTTTGATTTCGTCAGGCTAGACTTGACGTAGCAATTGAAGTTATTTTGCAAGTTTATCTGAGGAGGGTTGAATACCCAAAGTCATGATGGCGTGATAGTAAACACCCACAGCCATCGAAATCCTGTAAATTTAGCAAGCGATAAAACTATTCACAACCTGTTCTAGCAGCTCTTGGGTCCAAAGGCAAGGGATATTGACTAGGTACCGTAAACTAAACCAAATCCTTCTGAGAAATACTAACTGCAATGTTTAGGGACATAAGACCCGAAAGGCGGTTGAGGCTTCCAGGCCCGCCGCCACATACAAGATCCATTCATGTGAGAGTGAGATCGGAATAGAGCCACAACCAAGGGAGGCTGAGTAGTGAAGCCATCTTATTAGTAGATAGTGGCGCTACTGGTGCTGTTCTAAGCAGTGATTGGGTTAAGGATGCCCAGTTACCTTGGGTTCGTTGGAAGGATCCGATACCTGTTACAGACGCTAGTGGGAATTATATACCAGGCTCGGGTCTCCACTATACTACTACGGTAGTTATGTATATAGGAGACAATATGAATATAATGCAATTTGAAGTCGCAAATATGCCGGCAGGCAAAGTAAATTGGTACCTGCCAAGGTCATGGTTGAAAGACCACAACTCAGACATTAACTGGGAAACGGGCAGTCTTAAGTGGCGTTCAGAATATTGTAAAGCCAACTGCCTAAGAAAAGAAAGGCGTTTAGAGTTCATTATAGAAAAAGAACTCTTAGCCAAAGACTCAGACAATATCTTTGTCCTGGGTATGGCCGTTTATACTGATGAACATGGCGAGGACATCAAGATCAAAATTCTCCCTGAATATAGAGACTATGCAGATATATTCAGTGAGGAGAAAATCAAAGCTTAACCTGAGCATAGTAAATATGATCATCGTATCGACTTGATTCCTGAGGCCAGGTTACCAGATAGGCCTATCTATCCCTTGTCTAAGAAGGAATTGGACACGGTATGGGATTATATTAGGAAAATGGAAGACCATGGAAAGATTAGAAGATCTTCCTCGCTAATAGAAGCCCCTATATTCTTTGTGCCGAAGGCTGATAGAAAGCTTTGGTTATGTGTTGATTACCGAGGGTTAAACAAGATTACTTTCAAGAATAGGTATACGTTGCCCTTGATTAGTGAGCTTCGGAGCAGGCTCTGGGAAGCCACTATCTTCACTAAATTAGATCTGATGAATGGCTATTACCTTATCCGCATGGCGGAAGGTGAAGAATGGAAGACCGCTTTTAAAAGCAGATACGGTCTTTATGATTACATAGTGATTCTCTTTCAGGTATGCAATGCACCATGAATGTTTCCAAGTATGATCAACGATGTATTGCGGGACATGTTAGATGTCAGAGTCATCGCCTATATAGATGACATTCTGATGTATAGGGAAATGGTTGAAAAACATGTCGCCCTGGTAAGGCGGGTCATGGAAAGGCTGCTGAAGGCATGTCTTTGGGTTAGCATTAAGAAGTCAAGCTTTCATCAATGGGAAGTAGAGTTCCTTGGGTATAAAATATCCGATAGCGGAATCTCTATGAGAAGTACAAAGGTTGACGAGATCTGGGCATGGTCAACGCCACAGAAGGTTGTCAATGTGCCAAGCTTTATGGGCTTGGCTAATCTCTATTGTCGGTTCATGAAAGGCTTTAGCAAGATAGCCACACCATTAACAGACTTGACGCAGAAAGGTATCAAATGGACATGGACTCGTTCTTGTCAAAATACTTTTGACACATTGAAGGATATGTTTACCACTGGCCCAATTCTGACACACTTTGAGGACATTGGGCCAACTAAGTTCGAAACCGACATTAGGCACTTTCAATTAGGAGCTGTACTATCTCAACACCATGTGGATGAGAAGTGGCATCCTGTAGAATTTCATAGTATAAGGTTCTCACCAGCAGAGATAAATTATGATGTTCATGATAAGGAAATGGCCGCAATAGTGGCAGCCTTTAAAGAATGGGCATATATGTTGATGTCAGTTGATGAGCAGATATTGGTATACACTGATCGTAAGAATTTAGAATACTACAAACACTCTAAACCGTAGACAACATCGCTGGGGAAAGTTTCTTCAACCATTCAATTTTAAGGTTCTTTATTGAGAAGGACGGTTAAATGAAAAGGCTGATGCTTTGTCGAGGTGGCGGGACTACTGCCCTGAAGGGGGGAGTAATTCTGAACCGTTTACTTTTTTTGCTCAGGACAGTATGTTGATGAGGAGGCCGTCATCTTGTGACCACATGTGTTGCAGACTTGCCAAGGCTGTCGGTTATAGACAACCTTTCATACAACTCTTGTAAAAGCAGCGGATAGTGATCAAACCAATTTAGCATGGCTAAAGGCACTCCTCAAAGGCGATAGTAAGGTTGATACAAATTTTATTATGGAAAAGAATTTGCTCTTATATAAGAACAGATGATACATTCCAAAGGATGAAGGTCTAAGTCGAACAATCATTGAGACAGAACATGATTCAAAGATTGCTGGACACTTCACGACATCCAAGACCATTGGTAGGGTAAGGGCAAACATCTATTGGCCAAAGATGGATGAAAACATTACTGAATACGTTCGCTCTCGCGATGTATGTCCACGTAATAAGGTCATTCAGCATAAGAAGTATGGACTCCTAGAATCCTTAGAAGTTCCTATGAGGCTATGGACAGCAATATCCATGGACCTCATTTTGGGGTTACCAAAGTCCGACAGATATACAAAGATATCGGTCATTGTAGATAGGTTCTCCAAAGTTGCACGTTTCATACCGCTAAGGGCAGAGGAACAGATTAAGGAATTAGCCTTGACGTTCATGACACAAATCTGGCTTCTCTATGAGCTGCCTGAATCACTTGTGTCTGACCGAGATGCCCGCTTGACCTCCAAGTTTAAGACAAGCCTGATGCAGCTATTGCAAGTAAAGCTAAACCTCTCTGCCACATTTTACCCAGAAAGCGATGAGCAAACTGAAAGGGTTAATCAGACACTAGAACAATATTTAAGAAGTTATTGTTCATATCAGCAAGCCGAGGGGGTATCACTATTTCCCTTTGCGGAACATGTGTATAATACTTGAATATCGGAATCCACAAAGGCAAGTCCCTTTGAAATAAATTATGGATTCTCCCCACAGACTGAGTGGTCGGGGATGGTGTCGGGTAATGAGGGAATACACGCCGAGAGCGAGCTTGTTGTAAAGGATTGTGAAGGTACATGGCAAGAGATCCGAGAAATAATACAGAAGGTACAGGAAAGACAACGGAAATCGCATGATCAAAAGAGACAACCAGCTCCAGATTATGTCACATTAGAAGATGTCATACAGGGCAGACGAAAGAAAGCGGATAGGGTGTTGCTAAACCGCAAGAACCTCCGTACAAAATGGCCTACTGAAAATCTAGATGATAAGATTTTGAACCCTTTGTTGTCAAATGCAAGGTGGGGTCTACGGCTTATGAGATTGAGCTGCTGGAAAGATGGGATATCCATCCTGTGTTCCAGGTTAGTCTGTTAGAACTATATCCTGAGGATCCTGTGGGTAGGACTCAAATGATATTCCAACACCTAACATATTGGATAATAAGCCTAGCTATAGCGTTCGGGAAATGGTTGATAGCCAATAGTATGGGAATCTAAAGTGAATAGTCCCACACCGCTTGGTGCAATAAATGGTTCAGTGGGAAGGGTGTGGTCCTGAAGAAAATTGTTGGGAACGGTTCGAGATATTAGAAGATCCTGCAACACGGGAATTACAACAGTGCGATGAGAACTATCATTCTAAACCTAAAGACCATAGCGTTATAGACAATTCAAACCCTGTAACTATGAGAGGACTTTGACGGTCTGAGGACAGACCAAGAGAAGAGGGGAGTAGTGTAATGACCCTACGATAGGTAGCTACAATAACTATCACCTTGGCCCAAATGGTATACCAAGTGATAACGAGAAGTGGTATAGTCGCATATATTTAGTATATAAATAGCTGGTTAACCTAGGATCAGGCCTAGGCAATAGTTGAGTAGGTTTGGGTGCTCAACGAGGCAGGGTAACCTTCCTGGAGTAAGTTGGCATAAAGTCAAGGAATTTATGAGCATGTTACACAGGCCTCCGAGGTGACTTTTATTGTTGACTAGAAGGCTTTCAGACCGGTTATGGGCATAAGAGGAGAATGTTACCCTACCTTGGGAATTTGATCATTATGCCCATGGGACCTAGGTAACCTACTGCAGTATTCAAGTTAGCCTACTTTCCCCAGCAAAGTCATCCTAGAACTTAGAGGTTGATTGCCTCACATTCTATGCACTCTTAGATATTCATGGGGGCACATGCACCTGGGCGGGGAGGCCCTATGCCTGAGTGAGGGTCGCCCGAACATGCTATTGACCTTGGGCGGGTTTCGCTAACACGGCCCTCTGGCCACAGAGTTAGGATGGGGCATCATAGGCAGATGGGTGTGTAGTTGCTGGTTTGCTATTTAAAAGCGGTGATTGAAGCAGCTGCCCTAACACTATATAGGTTGTTGCTGTCCGTCCGACCGAATGTGGTTGGCAGGAAATATAAGAGGGGTATGGCTAACCGTCAAAATAGGAGTAATCCATATATGGTCTCTCCGGCAGCTAGGAGTCTATCTTGGCCTATGGCTTATAGGGTACTCTTCCTAGTTGTACTTAGGTAGCCAATGGAGGCCGGTGCCCTTTCAGGACAAATACCTCACTAACCAGCTGAGACCTTCTCCCCTTGATTTGTAGCATTACTATGCGTTGTCAATGGACTCTGGAGGTATAAGTCTTATTCTTATCATGGTAGACTATGTCCCAAGAGGTTGGCTATAGTTAGTGCCTATTTAGCCAACCATTAGGTACATCTCACAGTGTGAGCATCCCTGTCAATTTATCACATTTGACAGTCGCGTAGATAAAATACTAGACTGCATAGTTTCTATAAACAAAACTACCACCCGACCAGTGTGTCCACCACCTAGGTATTGACTCCGGTTGTTGTCATAACAGTGAGCCACTGGCATGACTTCCATAGGAAGAGTTTTTCCACCTGCCGTTGTATTGGAGATGGGTTGCAGAAACTCATATCCTATTGATGGAGTTAAGTGTAGCCGAGTTAGTCCGACACCTACGGCCGGAAATTTCCTGATGGAGCGTAGACCTCAGACAAACTCTCAGCAGGACAGGGTGCTCGCACAAGGTCGGAGTAGTGGTGAATGTCAAAGGCTTAAATCCAATATCTACTTAAGTTTAAGTGTTTGGCATTCTAGTTCCATAACCAACTTTTCTCCAGAGAACTTATTGAGTGAAGCTTTCAGCTTAATGATATTAAGTGTAACGGTTTTGATTCTTCGTGAATTATTTACATTATCTTTATCTTCTACTTTGAGTTTTGGTGCGCTCGCTGACTTAGAGTTCCCCTCTCTATAGGGTTCTGTAACAATCCTACTCTGGTGGAGTTTAGTTATGCAACAGGTAACAAACAGCGAGAGTATTCTTCTTTCCGAGATTACTTATAATCTCTTCTTTCGTTGTTATAATATCCTATCGTCTTTGTATCTCACACCAATTTCTTATTGGGGAGAGATAGTGAGAGAACTTCTTCGTAACTTGATCTCTTCTCACGTAACAGAGATGTGAGACTATCCTTGTCTTAACAAGGTCGTGATTGCTCTGACGCTAAGAGCTAGGTTGTTTGTAAGCGAGAGGTAGAGGTAAAGGTTATATTGTTCGAACGTACTTAGATGGTTGCGTGAAGAACGCGAACTACTGTGACCTTTTTTTTTCTTTTTTTTTTTCTTTTCTTTTTTTCTTTTATTTTTATATCATGTATTCATTGTTAAGGTACAAGAACTCCATTCTCCGTCTCCTCTCCATCCTCCGTCTCCTCTACACACCCGGCGATTGAAATCTCAACACCACGAGATTATCACCACTTTTCTTTTCTCCACCCCCCGCCATGAGCTCGCTCTAGGGGGTGGAGTCATACCTCCTCTAC
>Ga0307509_10006095_pt1 | contig 16394 bp, 8 predicted proteins | sample 10_EM_MG_FD_202245 | JGI IMG/M metagenome (GOLD analysis project Ga0307509, IMG submission 202245) | Populus trichocarpa ectomycorrhiza microbial communities from riparian zone in the Pacific Northwest, United States - 10_EM | ecosystem: Host-associated > Plants > Roots > Unclassified | place... | reverse complement strand
TCTCTCTATATATATATATATATATATATATATATATATATATACACACACATACATACATATATATGTATGTATAAAGAAGTTTGAAGTTTTTTTTTCTTATTTTATTTACCTGCATCAAGAGTTTGAAATAATGTTAGTTTGTTTTGTCCATTCTATATCGTCAAAATATAAATATTTTTTTTCTTGTAATAAACAAATATGACAGAGTGATTACTGAAATATTCAAAACTACGTTTTTTTTACGTTGTTAACCAAGTCAAACTATTCCTCTAAAAAAATTAAGTCTTGCTATCCCCCCCCCCCCCCCTTCATATAGGGTACTCATGAGGAAGCCTAAAAGTTTGCCACCCACCCGATTTCAAATTATTGACATTAGAGAAAACAAACTAACTTTATTTCAAAATTTTAGTCAAACTATTCCCCTAAACAAATATATCTTATGGTACATCTCGTCCTGTATAAATATTTTTTTTTATATATATAAATAATACATAATCTAATTAAAACCTTTATGTGCACTATTGATATTTTTATGATTTAAAAATGTTTTAAAGTTATTTTTATTTTTTAAATAAAACATGTTGTCTAAAAATGCACTATTGTCTTTTTCTTTTTTGTTAAGTGGAACCCAATATATCTTTAAAGAGAATCACATTCCTCTCCTAAAAAATAAATAATGTAGTATTAAAATTCTTACCAAAACATTTATCTAGTGACTTTAATTACTTTGTTTGAAAATTAAACAAGTTGAAAAAAACAAAACCACTGGCCAAATACTCTTAAAAAGATTTATAATAAACAAGAGATCGAATTAAAAAATTGGTTGCCAAGAGAACTTAAACAAGGTTAATTATAAAGTGATCAAGATTTGTCTCAAGTCATGACTTTGGTGGTGTCAGATGTAATTAATGCTGGCTCTTGTAATTTTTTTTTTCCTGTTAGCAGTCGTTTTTTGCCTTTGCTGAAACCTGGCATGTCCTGAATGTTGAAACTTGAAAACAAAGAATGGACGCTAATGGTATTATTGTAATATAAGAAAACTACATGGGAACTTTGTTAATCAAGTCCTGCCTGGTTTCTTTTCTTTATATCCGTTCCCCATCTCTTCTCCTCCACTAAACCTCTTCTCTCCCATTGCCAACTGCTCCCTCCTCTGCTGCAAGGTATTTACCTAAACATACCATCATTACAATAAATAAAATATAAGAACTTGCCCTCCTCAATATCTCTATGTTCAAAACTTGATTTTTTTTCAAGGTTCAGTCTTTTTGTGTAAAAAAAAGGCAGATGTTGGTTTGATTTTGATATATTCGGTTAAAAATTGGTTTAGCCTAATTTTTTTAGGAATTGATAGTCTTTTTAAGAATTTCATTTTGTTTTGTATCTTTCTAAGTAAGAGGTGAGGTAGACTTAGATATCAGTTCTTGGTTAAAAGGTTCATAGAGTACTTAATGAATGGATTAATTGATTCTCATTAAATTTGGAAACATCCTCATAAATTGCTTTATAGTCCTTGGTTAAAAGGCTTATAGCCTTTTGCAAACATTGGTTCGAATCTAAATTGATTGTTATTAAATCTTGAAACATTCTGTTAACCATAAAGTCAATATAATTTTATGTTTTAACCAAGGCATTGAATAACACACTTTTGGTTAAACAAAGTCTCCTCCAATAGAAAATCAAATCTATTGATTTCCCTTTCTTTTCTAATAGGCAAGTTTTTTTTTCCCCTAGATGATTGGTTGTCATGTTGAAGTGTGCTTAGAATTCATCCTTCAAAGGAAATCTTAGATGTTAATCCACAAGGATCCGTACGTCTTGGGAGCGAAGTTCTAGCTAGCTATCTGTATCAATCAATCTTCTAATATATATTGTTTACTTGATGTATTTAATTAAGAGCATCTTTTTTCTGGAACTTACGTCCCATTAAGATTTCGCTCGTGATTATTACTGCAATTGCAGAGAACTTTAAGATAGACAAAGAAGAGAAGGCTAGATGGGTACACCTCCATATTTGATGAAGAGAGTCTACGAAGCAGCCTCGAAAGGAGACTGGGATTCGATGAAAACAGCTTACAAAGGAACAGATGATAAGTACATGATGTCTCCAATAACGGTTTTAAAAGATACTGCATTTCACTTGGCAGTGTATAGCAAAAAGGATGAACCGCTTCAAAGTCTACTTCGTATTGTTAGTGGAAACTCAATTCCCGGGAATCCCTGTACATTACAGAATGCGTATGGAAACACAGTTCTTCATGAAGCTGTTTTTACTGGAAATATGAAAGCTGTAGAGCTCTTACTCCAGTTTACCCCTAAAGAACAGTGTGAATATGATCCTTCAAAGCAACTTGAGACTAAAAACGAGCTTGGGGAGACTCCATTGTATAGAGCTGCTTCATGTGGTAAGAAAGAAATAGTGGAGTATTTAGTTATAAAAATGAAGCAAATCTACAAGGGAAAGCTATTAGAAGAGCACCGCAGGAGAGAAAAGTTAGATAAAGAAAAGAATAATAACTCCGAGAAAGTAGATTTAAAGCCGATTCTTCATGCTGCCATCGAAGGACAACACTTTGGTATTGTTCTTAATCTTATTCCCTCTCATATGAAATTCTCAAGACATCTATAGACAATCCGACTGCACACACATTCATCCCTAAACATCTAAGATTAGATACAACATAAATTTATAATTGATTAGAAACAAATCAAATGACATTATACTTTCAATGCAGAAACTGCTCTGACGTTGCTGAAACGGGATCCATCACTTGATGATATGACGGACGAACAGGGCAGGACCTGTCTTCATCTCCTTGCTGAGATGCCTAGTGCTTTCAAGAGTGGACGTGCAATGCTCAAATATTCCATTAGGAACCTGATATACTGTTGTATGTTTGATGCAACATTTTCTTTTTCATTCATTTATTTTATTTGATAAGCATTAATAAGCTAAACCCAGCTCGAGCATCTGCTCTCAAGGAAAGCTGTTTAACCGATTAATTAAACACGATTTTCGGGTTTTAATTGTTTTTCGGGAGCCATGTAAAATTGTATTGCTTTAAATCCTACAAGGTTTGATTAGACTCAAGTTGAGAGTTTTTTGCAGGCCTTTCCGCATCAAATGGTGATGACGACCAGAGCAAGAGTAAAAAAGGTACTGAAAATTGAAACTATTTTGCTATCTTGGACAGGGCTAAATCATCGAGTAATTTAACTATTATATTGATAATAATATTGCGCTGACCGATGCTGCCTGGGTCTTGTGGTTTTAAACACAAGCAACCACGGTTTAAAGCTTTAGAAACAATAACAATACTGCTCATGCAACAAAATCCTCCTTAGTAAGTGTCAAAAGTAATTCGTGGAAGGACAAAATTTCCTGTTGTCAACAATAACGATGCTAAATAGTTTTATTTTAGAAGCATGTTAGATTATATTTGAATAATTTCCTAATAATTATAGGATTGACTTGAGATTCAATCTAAGATCCTTCATGTCTAGAGATATCCTCCCTATTTAGAGATTAAATATGATTCTATTTCTTATTTCGGTATAGGTTTCAATTGTTTCATATTTTATCTCGGTATCAGAGCCCCCTCCTATGACCTGGGTTTTTTCCAGCTTAAGCAAGCTTTAAGTGTTTCTTTTTTATTTATTTCATCAATTGTCTACTCGCTGTCACTCTTTGGTATCCCAAATTTCAATTTTTTCTGTCTTATTCTCTCTCATATGAAATTCTCAAGACATCTATAGACACTCCCACTGCACACACATTCATCCCACTGCACACACATTCATCCCTAAACATCTAAGATTAGATGCAACATAAATTTATAATTGATTAAAAACAAATCAAATGACATTATACTTTCAATGCAGAAACTGAAGCTCTGACGTTGCTCGAACGGGATCCATCACTTGATATGACGGAAGAACAGGGCAGGACCTGTCTTCATCTCCTTGCTGAGATGCCTAGTGCTTTCAAGAGTGGATATGCAATGCTCAAATATTCCATTAGGAAGATATACTGTTGTATGTTTGATGCAACATTTTCTTTTCCATTCCTTTATTTTATTTGATAAGCATTAATAAGCTAAACCCAGCTCGAGCATCTGCTCTCAAGGAAAGCTGTTTAACCGATTAATTAAACATGATTTTCGGGTTTTAATTGTTTTTCGGGAGCCATGTAAAATTGTATTGCTTTAAATCCTACAAGGTTTGATTAGACTTAAGTTGAGAGTTTTTTGCAGGCCTTTCCGCATCAAATGGTGATGACGACCAGAGCAAGAGTAAAAAAGGTACTGAAAATTGAAACTATTTTGCTATCTTGGACAGGGCTAAATCATCAAGTAATTCAACTATTATATTGATAATAATATTGCACTGACCGATGCTCCCTGGGTCTTGTGGTTTTAAACTCAAGCAACCAGGGTTCAAAGCATTGTTACACATTGTATGTCTTTAAATCCCAGAAGGTTTGATTTGACCCAAGTTGTGAGATTTTTGCAGGCCATTCCGCCGCAAATGGTGACCAGAGCAAGAGTAAAAAAGGTAATGCAAATTGAAACTATTTTGCTATCTTGGACAGGGCTAAATCATCAAGTAATTCAACTATTAAATTGATAGTAATATTGCTATGCTGCCTGGGTCTTGTGGTTTTAAACACAAGCAACCAGGGTTTAAGGCTTTAGAAACAATAACGATACTGCTCATGCAACAAAATCCTCCTTGGTAAGTGTCAAAAGTAATTCGTGGAAGGACGAAATTTCCTGCTGTCAACAATAACGATGCTTTTAGAAGCATGTTAGATTATATTTGAATAATATCCTAATTATCGCACGTGTGCAGCGTCACGGTGATTGTCCACTCTCAAGGAAAAATGTAATATGGTTTATCTGGCACATATGTGAGAGACAAGGAAATCTTGTCTCCTATCAGTAAAATATGGACTAGGAGTCGCCACCTAGTATTCTGGTCACTAGGAACCCTAACTGATCTCAGAGATTGAGTACGAAGACTGGTTATGTAAATGGAAGGTATTAACATCTCAACTACGCCTTACCTAAGGTGGGCTGCATTGTTTTAATGTCTGATAAAATCTAAGGTCTTGTTGTATTTTCTAATTGTTTGGTCTGTCTAATATTCAAGAAAAGCCCTTCTTATTAAGGAGGTTCTTATCTTAATGGGGTAGAACCTAACCGTTCTAACATCTAAAAAAAAGAATTTAATATCTGGAATACGTATTACGTGTAATGTCGTACCTCGGATACTAAAAGACAAACAAAATAATTTTTTTTTTTTTTGCAATTTTGGCCAATGTTCTCTTGACTTTAATAAACTGGTTATTAAAGTCAAAATGCATGCTAAAACATTGTTTTTTTGGTGTATGAAAAACATAATATGATTTTTAGCTTTGAGACACTTGGTCGTATGCACAAAAACATTTTTTCTTTTTGTAAAATGTTTTGTATTTATAGGAAAACAGGGGAAGAGAAATGGTTGGGGCGGCCACTGAGCTGCCGCCCCAATGATTGCCCGAGGAAGCACGTCTCCTCTGTTTCTCCAACATGTGAGAGGCCACAGCTCAGCTTAGCACATGGGTGTCCTTGGTCGGCGTCTTTTTGAGCTAAAAGGGGAAGAAAAAGGCGGTGAAAACAGGGGAACAAAGCTCCCTTCCCCTATTTTCTGCATGTCCAAGGGAAGAAGAAGACGTACGGTGTCGTTCAAAACGACACCGTTTTGGGTCTCTTTTTTTAACAGTGTATGAAACGGCGCCGTTTCATTTAAATGAAAACAACTCCAAACTTATGTGAAAGTACAAATCAATCCTCAATTTGTGATTATTTGTGATTTTTTCAATTGAGTCCTCAATTGCAATTTTGATTTTAAAAATCAAATCAATTGCATCCCTGCCAAAATTCAATCGTCGGCCTTGAAGTTAGCCGCCTTTCCAAATAAGTCCTTGGTCTTGAATTTATGCAATTTAACCCTCAATTGAGCAATAAACTTCTAATTTCTTCAATTTGGCTCCTGATTCGGTTTACTTACAGCCCCTCCATTTACGCGCATTTTACATTTTGGTCCTTGCTTTCAGATTTCTTCAATTAAGTCTCTAATTGGCCATCAAACTTCAACATTTATAAAATTAAGCCCCTGATTTGACCAAATTAACTCTCAAAAATTATAATTTGACCACAGAACTTTAATTTCTTCCAATTAAAGCCCAAATTAACTCCAAAATCAATTTTTCTTGCAGTCAAAACCTCCATAAATTCAATTAAACCTTCAATAACATTTAATTGAGTCCATAAACATCTGATTTTGAACTTTTCTTCCTCAAATTGAATTTTCTTTGTCAACAGGGCTATCATCAGTCAATAAAATACTGTCAAATTTTAATTTTTGTATTTTTAAACCTCCTCGACCAATTTTTGACCTTTTTTTTAGCGTTTTGACATCCTTTTTCACTGTCATATTTTTTCATAATATTTTTTTATTTTTTTGTATTTTATTTTTTTAAGAGAGAAAAAATGTGAATTGGGGTGTCGCACCCTCGCGGCGGAGCGGCGATTCTCGATCGATTTCGGGGTCTTTTGTTTTGTTTATGTGTAAGGAAGTCGCCGCCTAGTATTTTGGTCACTAAGAACCCTAACTGGTCTTTCAGAGATTCTAAGGTAAGGGACTGATTGCATAAAGGGAAGGTATTAGCACCCCTAGTACGCCCTACCTAAGGTAAGCTGCTTGGTGTTTGGTTTGCCTTATAATTGCTATGGTGTTGATGTTCTCTTAAATAGGTTTTTTAGGAAAGGTTTGCTATGATGAATGGATTTGGGTTTGAAGTCTGAAAGCAATAATCCTTGGCCAATATTGATCATACCTTTAGATATGTCTACAAAGTACCAAGGAGAACCAATGCAGATCTCTTGAAATCTGTGTTTGATTCAAATTAAATTTACATGATGAATGGATTTGGGTTTGAAGTCTGAAAGCAATAATCCTTGGCCAATATTGATCATACCTTTAGATATGTCTACAAAGTACCAAGGAGAACCAATGCAGATCTCTTGAAATCTGTGTTTGATTCAAATTAAATTTACTAAGATAGAAATCCAAGGAGATTTCATGTGCTTTAAAAGCTTATTTTTCCCTTAGTATTTCATACTCTCACGGCTCGTAAACCGTGGAGTCAAAAATTGAAATATCCTCAATTATAATCAAGGTTTATTTCAAGGATATGTGATGACTTGTTATTCCTAGAAAATTATTTTGGATATTTACCACTTAGGGTTTCTTTATCCAAATATTAACAGTGAATAATAACAAATTATTCCCAATAATATTTTGGATATTCATCCCTTAAGGATTTCTTTATCCAAACATTAGCGATGAATAATGGATGAATTCCCCCAAAATAAGATTTTTTTGTATTTTTTTGGAATATTGGCCAATACCTTTTAGAGTTTTACAAACATGTTATAAAATCCAGAAATGCAAGAAAATAATTTTTGTTGTGTTTAAGAAATCCATGCGAAAACATATTTTCAAAACTTTCAATATTTAAAAAAACATTTAAAACATGTTAGTGTATTGGCCGTATGCAACACAAAAAAATATTTTTTTATATATATATTTTCTTTGTCAAAAACACAAAAAAATTCTTAAGGCTTTAATAAATCACATTTAATCATAATTAAAATCAACAAAAAAAAACATATTAGTCAAATTCTTAAGGCTTTAATAAATCAGTTATTAAATCCCAAAAAATATGTAAAAACATGTTCTTACATTTTCACGGGAAATACAACATGATTTTATTTGTCCTTCAGATACTTGACTATATACAAATTAAAACATTAAATTCATTTTGTCTTTTTTTTATTTTTATAATTCAATAACATACATAAAAATACACACACATCTCTTTTTTTTATTATTATTTTTTCCCACATTTACATGTTACAAATCACACAAATTCAAAATAAATCAAACAAACATTACACAATTCAAATATTACAGAATAACCCTTAAAAATCCAGTAAACTACTGGGAAGGCTTCTGGACCACAAAAATAGTGGCGGCGCGTCTCCTCCATGCGCCACTACCACTAGCGGCGCGTGGATTCACGCGCTGCCGCAAGAACCTGGAAACAGTGGGATCTGGCTCAACGTCACCTGCAAAAGAAGGAAAACACAGGCAGTCGATTTTATTTGGGTATTTTTTTAGATCTATTTAAAGCATTCTGTTCTCCTTTCCTCCCGGTTTGTTTTACTTTCTGCCGGTGAAGCGACTCTTGAGATGGGAGTGGCTGTTCGGTCGATGGGTTCTGTGTGGTCTGCCGTGTTTGGGCCGCCGTGGGAGGCGATGAGCCAGGTTTGTTGCTGGCCGGTTGCTGTGAAGGAGAAGAAGATCTGTTGAAATGGGGGGAGCTTTGCTAGTTTTTGTGAAGGCCGAATGGGTCGGTGCCTGTGAGGGGGAGAGGGAGATCATGGCTGCGGGGCTGTGGTGGCTCAAGAGAAGATGGGTTGTCGGGTCTGTCGGGTTAGCGGGGACATCGCTGCTAAGAGGAGCCGAAAGAAAAGATCGGGGGAAGAGAGGCAGGTGAGGGGCTGTGGGTTTGTTTGACCGGCTGAGAGAGGAGAGGGACGATGGTGGAACGACTGTTTGAGAGTGAAATGGGAGACGGGAACATCTAAGTCTGTTTGAGAGAGATGAGGGAAGAGACAGGGCTCTGTAGAAGAAGAAGAGAGGATGAGCGGCTGCCTTTTGCTGGCTGGGAGAGGGGGAAAGGGAGGCGGTGTTCGGCGGCTCTCTGGCTTTTGGCCAAAAGAGAGGGGATTGGCTGGAGGCTTGGGAAGGAAAAAAAATATATCAAAGGGGAGGGGGTGCCGGATTGTTTTTATTTTTAAAAGATCAGTAGGGGCTACGGCTAGGGTTAGGGTTTTTATGTGTTTCCCCCAATTTTTGTTTGTCTCTCTGGCCCCTGTAAATTTTTCTCCTCCTTTTGTATATGGCTGGAGGTTTACTTATATAGAAAATCTCTACACGTGTTATTTATGGAAATATTAAAATAATTATTGCAGAGATTGTCTTCTATAACCAGCACCAACAAATCCTATATATATGGTATTTTATATTGCATTGATTACTTTCCATAACCAGCACGAATCAAATCATATATCTATGGTATTTTATATTGCAGTAATTATATATGATTCAATAATTATCTCCTTGACATATTGCTTCCTTAATATTAGCCCTGATGTTTTATGTTATCGCCACATGTAAACCCTTATTATTTTTATTTTTTATTTTTTTTATTTTTGAAAAATTTATCAAAACGTGGGTCAAAAATTAGGTAGCAACATGGGGAATAACCCAAAAATGGGTAATGACACTAATAATTATAGGATTGACTTGAGATTCAGTCTAAGATGCTTCATATCTAGAGATATCCTCCCTATTTAGAGATTAAATATGATTCTATTTCTTATTTAGGTATAGGTTTCAATTATTTCAGACTAGTTCCTAAGATTTCTGGGCGTGTTCGTTCCAGTTTTAGCATTGGTCTATGCATATTCTACCTCTTTAACATTGTTTCAGCTTTGGGTTTCTTTGAGGTCTTCTTGTTTATAAATGCTCTTAACCTAAGCTTTTCACTGGTTTAAAATGATTCCCAAGATTTTCATACTTGTTTTTTTCTAGTTTGAGACTTGGTTATTTTACTGATTCTATAGTTCTACAATACTTTTTTGGCTTTGAAGTTATATTTTATTAAATAGATTCCTAAGTCTTTGATTTTTTGACTTAGATTTTCTTGGCTTTGCCAGTTAATAAACCATTGTTTTCGTGTGGCTCATTCTATGCCATTTGTGGTTCTTGTATCGCAATACCCATGGCCACAACCCTTATTTTCTTTCATAGCATGTTTTCTTTCAACACATTCGATTGGTGGTGCCACATGCTACTCTTAAAAGAAGGATGTTTTTCATTTCTGAATAATGAGCACGGTAACACTCTACTTTTGTTTTTCAATAAATTATATTTTACATTCAGGATCAACATAAAATTTAAATTTTAATGAAAAGATAAAAATATTCTACCATTTACCCCCACAACCCAGATAACAAATCAGCCCATTAGAGTGCACGAACTTTAATTATTTACTTTCCCTCTCCACGACTTATTCTCCCATTCTCACAAACACAAATTGAACACAAATCTTCCCTTTGTAATTTATTTGTCTTCTCTTCTCTTTTCGAAGTCATAAAAAATCAGGTAAGAGATTCAACCTTAACAATATTTTTTACAAATCAAGATATCAAAATTCATACTAAGTTCATTTTTTTGTTAATATCGGTAGTGTTGAATCCTAAACTAAACCTCTATTTATAATTTTCCAAAAAAAACCCTATTTTTGTACAATGATCCCTTCAACCCCGAACCATAAAAATCCTAATTTTTTTTTGTTAAATCATCAATATCTAGAATATCTAACACCTTTTGGTATCTATAAATGAATTACTATTGTTTTTTTTTCCTTTCAAAATCCTGAAAATATGAGTTATTGTTCATATAAACCTTATTTTTTAATGTAATTAACTTTATTTAATCGTTGTTTAACCTTTATCTATTATTTAATTAATTATTGCAGGAGGCAAAATGCTAAATTTCAAAACCCTAAAAATATTTCTTACTATTCACAAGAACCTTAACCTTAATTTTTTTTTTAATTTGTAGTTAACTTTTTTTAAGCTTAGTTTGATCTTTATCTAATATTTAATTAATTTTTCGTAGGATACAAAGTGCTAAATTTCAAAGTGGAGCTGCATGGCAATAATATCTCCGAAGAAATACAATATGGCGCTAACTATATATCATATATAGACATATTTTTCATCTGCAAGCAAGTTGTCAATGATGACTTCAAAGAATTTCAAATTCGAGATGGACAAGACAATAAAGTTTTTGATGATGCTTCCACATTGAAGATGTTGTCTTTGCATGAACATCAAAATCAAATTGTCTTGGTCGTTGATACAGCTCCAAAAAGTAGACCTCAATACTACTCAAGTGAACCTCATAAAGGTATGTATTTAAGGATTAAGTATTTTCTTGCTTATAATGATGATGCAATAAAGTAGTTTTATTAGTTAGTGTATATGCTTATAATGATGATGATATTGGTAGTGTTGGTGTCAAAGAAGATCTTAGTAATGTTGGTTTTGAGTATCTAGCTTGTTGAAGGAAATGAGTATGATGGTGATATTTATAGTATGAATGATGATTATATTCCATTAGACGAGAAGTGGTTTGAATTTGTGAATGAAGATGAGGATGAATGGATTGATAATATTAATAGTAATTTTATATTGGGAAAAACATTAAATGATGCCTCTGATTTTAAGAATTAATGAAAACTAAGTAGTGAGGATAATGATGTTGATTTGAGTCATAAATCTAACAATAATGAGGATGAAACTTGTATGGGCAAGAAAAGAATTTAGATCCAACCTTTTGAGTTTAAATATAAAAGATTTAGGCTTTTGGTTGATGGGTCCATTGATTTTTAATAATGTAATTTTAGGGATATGTTGAGGGAATATGGAGTTAAGTATGTTTATAAATTTAAAAGAACTATTAAACAAAAAAATAAAGTGGGTGCATTTTGTTTAGGATTGGCTACACATTGAGGATTTATGCTTCTTTGTTATCCAGTAGCAAAGCTTTTATGATTAAGTTATTGAGAGGTAGACATAATTGTATTAGGTCATTACAACTAACTCAACATGGGTGGCTAAAAACTACTACCTATAATAAATGGTGACCCTAACATATCCAAGTAAGCTTTTGATGTTCTTTTAGATGATAAGTTTGGAATAAAGTCGTATCCAATGCAGTTGTGGAGAGTTAGAACAAGCAAGACTGAATTGTTTCCCATAAGCAGAATATTGATATAAATAAGAAGATAATAAATATCATTATCCATAGATAAAATAAATAAAGAGGTATCAACCTTGGAAGCACGAGAACTGATTGAGAGAGATAATCACTCAGTTTAGTATACTAGGCCTGAGGGGCTTGTTTCAAGCTATATAAATGCTTATGTAGCTGATATATATAAGGGGAAAGAATAGGATCAACAAACCCCGGAGGTTGCTACATGTACACTTCTTCGTGAAGTGTCTCATTGAGAAAAGCATTATGGATATCAAATTTATTAATCCTCTAATTTCAGGAAACAATAATAATAAGAACCAACTGAACAATAGCTTGCTTAACCATAAGACTAAAGGTTTTTGAATCGTCAATACTTTTTTGATGAGTAAAACCTCTAGCAATTAAGTGAGCGATATAGCACTCAATGCTACCATCAGCACAACACTTAATCTTGTACACCCAACGGCTACCAACCACATTCATCGAAGAATGAAAAGGAACTAAGAACCAAGTACCATTGCAAAGTAAAACCTGAAATTCAGCCTCCATAGCATGCTCTGCCAAAACTCATACATGTTATTGTCAAAAAGGGTAAAAGGTTCGTGATCAGGAGGAGAAGTTACTCGAGAAGAAGAGCGGATAAAAGATGCCAATAATGCCTGGAATGGAGAACCATAGGGTCCTGATGAGAGACTGAAAGAGATGAGGGTAAGTTTGACCTCGAGGTATGGTGTAAAGGATAAGAGTACAAGTTAATAACAAAGTTCACCTAGTTTAATTCTTGATATTCACCACCTCATTAGTCTAGACATATTTAATTTTATGTTAAAATTGACGTTCAACGAAAGCTTGAAAACAATGAAAATAGAGAATACATTAGATTTCACAACAAGAGGATAAAACCAAATATATTTTGTATGAGCATCCACAAAAATAACAAAATAGCAAAAAAAACATAAGAGAAAAACATAGGAGTAAGGTTCCAAACATCACTAAAAACTAAATCATGGGAGCAGAAGTGTTGTGACCTATAGGTCCTAAAAATAAACATAATGACTTCCCTAACAAACATTCTTGACATTGAAAATTGAAATGTCTAGAGTTACAAACAATTTTATTATTTGACACCAAGAAATTTAAAACACGAGTAGGATGACCCAATCGATGATGCTATATATCAACAAAGGTAAAAACACAAGCAAACCAATGAACTTGAGGAATTGAAGTGGTGGAAGACTCGGACAAAACATAGAGGCCATTTTACTTTGATTGGAAAAGAGCACTACCTTGGTGGTAAGATCATTAACATAAAAGTCAAGTGTAAAATTAAAAAAAAAATACATGATTGTTAAGATAATTTTTGAATAGAAGGCAACAACTTTTTAATATGGAGCACATGGAGAATATTAGATAAAAAAAAAAGGAACATTTACATGTACATAATTTTGTGTGACCAATATAGGATATAAGGAGCTTTTTATCATCACTAACAAACAAATGATCATTACTAAAATATAGTTATGAAACCATTAAATTCGCAATATTAGGAGTGACATGTTGATTCACACTGATGTGTAGAAACCAATCCACGGAACTTTCCATAGAGACATTGCCAAGAGCAAGTTTAGCATTGGCCTATTGTTCATGACCTGCAAGCTGAGAGCATTGAGGTGTTAAGTGACCAAAAGAATAACAAAGCTGACACCTAACAAACTGTGTATTGGACCACTATTGAGAGCTTGAAAAAAAACTGCCATGTTGCCAATTCCTCTACTACCAATTGTTGTTGTGAGAACCATTGTATCCACGATATCCAAAACCATTATTAAAGTTTTGGTTGTTGTTATGCTGGCCACCACAAAACCACCCCCTACAACGGTGAGAATTAAAGTCACTGTTAGAAGAACCAGAGGGTCGACGATGTGCAACAAAAGCTGAAGAAGGTTGGGTTGGAGTTGGCAGAAACTGAGTAGTAGCAAAGGTGCTCATGGATTGAAAAGAGCTCTTATAAAGGAAGATAACAAACTTGTTTGTTTTTTGTATTTTAAAAGTATTTTTGAAAAAAATTGAATATTTATTTATTTATTCTTACTTCAAAAAAAAAATTTGTGTGTTTTTAGATGATTTTGATATATTGATATCAAAAATGAATTTTAAAAAATAAAAAAATTATTTTGATATATTTTTAAGTGAAAAACACTTTAAAAAACAACAGCTAATACAATACCAAACAAGCTCAAAGTCTCATAGCAGCGGGACATATGCTTCTCTAAATCAATTTTGATTTCCATCAAACCTTTCCTCAACCTCCTGATAAATGATAATGTTGTCATTGATGTGTCTCCCAAGCACGAAACTAAATGGAAGGGTTGGGTTAATCCTATTCACAATGACTTTAATGGGTGTCTTGTAGGAGTATTACAGAGATCTATTGGCCAATAGTTTGAGGGGCATCAAACTTAGAAATAAGCACTAACAAAAACATGGAAAAAAGCATCAACTAAGGGACCTACTTGTGAGGAAATATTTGCAAATGAATAATATATAGCTATATCCAAGTTCCGAAGACTTAGAGGTCAAGGAGGAAAAGGACAGACCAAATGAAGAGTGGTTTTCCCTTGTTGATGCTGAAAAAGAAAGACCTTTTAGGACGACTAATCCCACAATATTTTGGGAATCTTGAGTGCAAGAACCTTAAGATTCCAAACTCCATTATCTGTCAATTTTAGTACGCTGCTTTATTTTCTAGTAAAGCTACTACAAGATCGTGTTGACTTGTGTACAACTGAATCTATTGGTTACTTAATTCTTGGAGTACAACTGTAGATTAGACTAGATTGAAGTGGACATAAGAGGGTGAAGATGACTTTCTTGATTAGTTTTTTATTTCAATTATTTGGTTTGCAAGATTTTTATTCACAGATTTTTTCCTTCACTAATTGAGCGTATCCGATTTGCTCAATTGTCAACAATGAGTGTTACTCAAACGAGAAAAAAAATATTCACAGGAACAAGAATGGATGCATAACTCATATCCCGTGCTGAAACAACCTCCGAATAAAAGAAAACAAAGAACGACCAATAATATCCCATTAGCTTTGATAAGAAAAAAAAATGCTGAAGTCCATGCAATGCAGGTGCTTTATACGAATCCATAGAAAAATTACCCTTTCTACTTCATCATTAGTGATAGGCTTGGCAAGAGTGAGGAGATCACTAGAGGAAAGAGCAGGAAAATATCCGAAACAGATGCACCTAAAACCAAAGGAGAATCCTTAATTAACTACTGTTTATAATAGTCTATAGCCATGATCTTCAAAACATCTACATCAGTACATCAGTTTCCATCCGCAGAATTCAACTGTAAGAGCATGGTACAATTTGGTATTTCTGTCTCCCAAATTAACTAGTGACTTTTGATGCCACAAGATCTCTTCTTGAAGCAGTACCAAATCCAATTATTTCCGAAGCCCTGGGATTCTAAATTATATATCTAGTAAAGGATTAAAGCTTACCTCTAGAGCTTTCTCAATACAAGTAAACGAGCCTCTGATTATGAAAGACTTTTAGTGGAGGGTGTTTTTGTCCAATCCATATTTCGAATTATTAAAGTTACTGGATTTAAATATAGTTATGGTTATGGTTATGGTTATAGTTTAAATCACTTATTACCTTTTCACTATTTATTTATTGCTTCAATACCTCACCACAAACTAGTCAAAAAATAAAATAAAATTACGTAATATAAGTCTATTGAAAATTGAGAAACACCGGAAAATTGACTTGGGAGTAGAAATTTGGACACATCTCTGTTGCGATGTCGCGGTCGCACAAATTAATTACCCTAGCTTAAAACACACAAGATAGTATAGAGCAAGTAAGGGGTCGATCCCACGAGGAAGGTTTAGTTCAGATTTTTATGCTACACGTTATGCAATTGGGGGGGTTTGATTTGCAATGATCTAAACTATGGTAGAAATTACACTAACAAACAAAATCAATTGAAACTGAAATATATCAAGAAAACAAACCTTGGTTGCAAGCACACATCCACCTACAGAAATCAGAACCGATCCTTGAAACGAAACTTCAGTTTATATTCTGAATTTTTATCTTTTCTTAACATTGGTTAATTAACGGATCCGCCGTATAACTAGCCCTAACCAACAAACAATCACAGTGTCCGCACTAATGATTTAATCCAATGGTAGCCTTAAGATCTAGATAAATTCATTAATCTTAACAATCAAGTTGTCAGCTTGTGTTGCCTTGATCGAATGTTCTCCCTAAGTTTAATAACGTAGTTCCGCTACAATTATCAAGGTTAGTTGCTTCACAAGTTTATATACCACAACTTCGGTTTTGATATCAAACTTAGCAATAGATTGTTCACAATAATAACTTAGAGTCCGCTCTAGCAATTAAGATAAACAATCATAGGAAATATGCAT
>Ga0307509_10006094_pt1 | contig 16405 bp, 16 predicted proteins | sample 10_EM_MG_FD_202245 | JGI IMG/M metagenome (GOLD analysis project Ga0307509, IMG submission 202245) | Populus trichocarpa ectomycorrhiza microbial communities from riparian zone in the Pacific Northwest, United States - 10_EM | ecosystem: Host-associated > Plants > Roots > Unclassified | place... | reverse complement strand
ACTATCCTGAGCTATATCTTATGAGGGGTGATGTCAATGTGGTCAAGAAGGCAATAGAGGAGGCAATCACTAATTGTTGGGAAATTCTGGACCCAAAGGTTTTTACTACTTTGGCAGGGTCAATGGTCGATAGAATAGAGGCAATTATTAAGGCTGATGGATGGTATACCAAATATTAATTTCTACTATGTATTTACATTTTTCTAATTTCTTTTTGGTTTTCATGATAGTGGGATTGGTGGGGAAGGCTGTTGTCATTGCGGGAGATTTTCGCCCGTTGATACCGCCGTTATTTTTGTCCCCCGACAATACTAGATATTAAGAAGACATAAATATTTTTACATCAACTATTAAATGAAAAGTAATATAATAATATAACTTGTCTATCTCATTCTTCAATGGAGATAGTGCGCTCCTACCTTCAATGGCAATGGCCGCAACTTGCAATACATTGCTAATTTTGTTCTAATCATAATCTGCAGACATACTGGGATTGTAGTTTGCTGAAATTCGTTTCTGTTCTCATACTGATAATTGTGGTTGAGAATTGTGTTTACACTGGCAGATTTTCCTGAGTTATAATATTACTTATTCATTTATTTCATTTATCTACATGTTGCTTGTCTTGGGAAGTAATAGGAATTATAAATTAATTGGACTAAACACAGTTAACAAAATATTGATTTGAAAACGCGTTTAGAAACAACTGTTGTGTTTGGCACACTCATGTGTTCAAATAATGGTTATTGGTTGTTTGTACACATGTTTACAAAACATGTTTTGAAATCAACAATTTTTCAAACAATGGCCTGCTAAACAGCGCCTAAGTTTTACTGCTTGGTTCTACTTTGAATTATTTTATCTTTATTTTAATCCTTACTTCTACTTTGAGTCTTCAGGCCGATCGAAATCTTAGGATCCGTCTTCCTACAGAGTGCCCCCATTACACATAACTAAGCACGGCAGATTTCACATGAGTAATACTTATTAGTTATAAGGTATGTTGGGTTGTATGCTCTCAGGTTACTTGACTCATAGTATCTCAAATGACCAGGGACTAGCAAGTTATCGTTATGTAATGATTTGTTGATTGTTGTATGAGTCATGATTGTTACATCAGATGCATCACCAAAAAAACCTTTTTCTCCGGAGGGACAGAGCCCGCTTCTGGACGAATAGCGTCCGCTGTTTGCGTCTGGTCCTCCCAGATCTCCCGCACCTTCTTTGCCTTTCATTTCTTGCGTCTGGTACACCCGGATGCCTCACATTCCCTCCACAGCGTCCGACGCGCTTGTTGCGGCCCCACCCCCTTCTCGTGCCTCCCCCTTGTATCCGCCCCCTTATCCTTTCGTCTACTGGCCTCCTGCCTAATCCTTGTGGTTGCGCGCGTCCGGTGACCATCTCTGCTACCCTCACACCTCTGGCGACCTAGATCTGTCTGATTCTATCCGCTTCTGTCCGCTGCCATCCTACATCGCTTTTTTCTTAGTCTGCACCCTACTGTCACTTCCATAATTCCCTTACTGTTCACAAGACGCCCGGCGCGGCCGCCATGCAGACCCCCTCCTTTGGTTGGCTTCCCTTCCTACAAGAGAGCATAGTTTCGCATTAATCATCTGCAGAACTCAGGCGGCCGAGTTGAAGCTGGAGACTTTCTACGGGAATCTCTCCCTTAAGTCGCCGGCTTCAACTTAGCCGGCTATTCAATTCAATTTATTTAAAACATTCCCTTAAACGCCCACGGATCATGTAGTACTCGTGCAGCCGAGTGGAAGCAGGACACTTAATATGGGCACTGCCACCATAAGTGTACGGCTTCAACTTGGCCGTACATTCATACGGAACAATTCATCCTATTTAAAACATTCCCTTCAATACTCGCGAATCATGTATGACTTCCGCGGCCGAGTTGAAGCCGGATACTCAATATGGGAACTGCCACCTTAAGTGTCCAGCTTCAACCAGGCCGGATATTCCTGTGGAACAATTCAACCTATTTAAAACATTGCCATAAACGCCCACGGATCGTGTAGTACTCCCCAGGCCGAGTTGAAGCCGGAGACTGAATATGGGCACTGCCACCTTAAGCGTACGGCTTCAACTTGGCCGTATTTTCATGCAGAACAATTCAACCTATTTAAAACATTCCCTTAAATGCCCGCGGATCGTGTAGTACTCCCCCGGCCAAGTTGAAGCCGCACACTCAATACCCGAACTGCCATCTTAAGTGCCCAGTTTCAACTCAGCCGAATAAATACTGTACATAATTGGATAGAATAGTTTAATATATTTCATTAAACGTCTTCAGATCAATCCTGTGATTCACTATCCATTGCTTCTCACCGCTAGGAATTACCTGCGCCTGTCCAATCACTGCCTCTATACTGACTATTCGCATGTCTTGACGATTAATCCGATTGCCGACTCGAATATGTCTGCTCGGAATGTGAAATCTGCCACCATTGATGGGATCGAGTATGCCAACTACTGCCAGGCAATGGACAGCTGCGGCCTCACATGGAATATTTCTTATCTTGAAGAGGGCTAGCAACCGAGCCACACGTCCCCGTAAATCTCCATAGTTCGCTTCCCCACCAGTCTGGACCCACACCCAATCGTTTCTAGAGCCACTGTTGCAGAATGCCTTTGTTCCAGTGCAGCGTGCCCGGTGGATCTGGAACCTGTCAGTTTCCTGAAAGTTGGGCACTGGGATTTCAAGCTGAGCAAATCCTTCTACAGAAAGTAACCCGAGTTCGGCGGGGTCCGCACGTAACCGCAGGTCATCCGTAGCTGTCTGCCTGATGAAACACAGTATCTCCTCCATCATGTTGGAATAATGGATATCGAGGGCTGTGCATAATTCGGTCAGCGTGCTGGTGTTCTTCATACGGCGGCCTTTAAGCACCCAGCGAGGTGTGCTGCAACTTGGAACAGTCAGTATTTCCATCCCACTATCTTCTACCACGATCACACCTTCAACTTTCGAAAGTGCTTTTATTGTCTGCAACCTTATTCCTAGGGCGTGCTGGCGGCCATAGTGCGACAAGATCTGTCGGGCAGCTTCATTCTTGTTTGACCTGCGGTAGCCATCTTTAATCTGATCCTTATGTGCTAGATCACCGATCTCGGTTGAATACATCGATTTGGATCCAAAACGCCGTACGTGGGAGGCCAATTGAGTCAGGTAGTGCACCTTGATGAAGTTGAAGTGCTTTTCACGCCGTATCAAATCTGCCTGCCGATCAGACCTTTCAACCATCTCTTGATCAGCCAGCTGACGGCGATTAGCGACGGTTCTATGACAGACCGCTTTAGCACGCTGATCTGCCATTAGTTCCCTTAGCTCCCGATCCTGGTGATTTGCTTGAGCGCGGGTAGCCTTCGAGGTACGGAACTCAAGAAAAATGTCCTTTGTCTGGTGGAATGTCTGCAGGTAGCTTTCCATGTAGGAATGGGTGTCTGGTATATGACTGCGATATTGAGCCATGAGAGCGAAGTGCACTAGCGCGCTAACACACTTCAAAGTGCTCTTGAAATCCTGATACTGAGAACTGTCCGGATTTCGCAATGCGGACGCCAATACGGCTGAGGTACAATGGCCGAGATTGCGCATCTCCTTTCCTTGCTATTGTGTGATTTCGTGATAGGCCTTTTTCGGTACGCTGAATCTGGGGTGAGGAGGAATTTCGTGCCAAGCATCGTCGAATGCCTGCTGCGGTTTAGGCTTTTTCAGGAAACCTTCCACCAATTCCATCATATGTTTGAATAGGCTAAGGTAGATGTTGTGCAAGAGGTTCGGCTTATGTAGGTCCGCGGGGCTTACTAGCTCGAGTCCGGTGAATACATTGTTTCCTATTTTCACGCCCAACCATTGAAAGTATTCTGCAATGCTGGCCACTTCTGCCAGCTCATGCCTGAAGGCTTTCTCTCTATATAGCATGTAGTCGCGGGTCTCATGCATCCGCCGTGGATCCCCACTGAGGTCCTCGCACGGAACCTCACACTTTGGGTATGACTTGCTGCCTATTCCTTGCAAGGCTGCATTCTCAGCATGATCCGCGATCCAGGCCGACAAAATGGGAAAACAAAGGTTTGTTTTGCCGTCTGCACAATCCATTACCGTTCCTTCTCGGACAACCTGCTGTAATGGTACCAGGACAAGATCAAAGACAGCCTGCAGGACATCCGCGTTGGTCTGCCGCTGGGCTTCGTTGGCACAGGCTGATTCGCCAGTGAACTTTGATGGTACTGGAAGCAATGTCAGAAGCAGGATCATCTTGGCAGGGCTGCTTCTTGTCCTCAAAAGGATATTGCCGATCGTCATGTATACCGGCCAGGCTTTCTTATCTCCAGAGAACTTGGTAAGGTGCGTCTGGTCAGACAACCGATAATGGGCACCACTGTGGACCCGGCGGGCAAAGCTTCCTACCAAGGAACGAAATGGGCTGTTAGCACAGGAAACACCACTCCAAGAACTTGTCAGGACCTATCTCATACCTACATATCCCACCACCAGGCCGCCGTATGCATCTCGGAATATAATCCCTCCCCACTTGAATCATATTCTCGAATAGGTGCGTAAACAATATCTGAGCTCTACGCGACCTGACGGATCAGGTAGCGGACACAGTCAATAATATTTCGATAATAGAAAGTTGTTGCAAGTCGACCATCATCAATACAGGCTTCCGCCCAAACCAAGTATTCACGAAATGGGTCCAGTAGGTCGAGGTGTTGTCGCAAGGTATGGGCGGACCGGAATGATCTGCTATGCATACCCCCTAAACCTTCTGCAAAGTACCCGTTGATCTGCGACTTGGCTACCTTGCTCCGGATAAACTAGCTCGCCAAATTAAACTCGTTTTCAGATGAGGAAGGGCTCCAAGGTTCATCGGTCATGGCCTTATTGAGCTCTGTATAGCCAGCAACTTCGCCAAGTGGCCTGCCGGCACGGGGAATAGTTTCTTGACCCGAAGGGCGCACGTGGACCGGTGGGTAGGAAACGTCTTCCGTGTCTGAATCGTTCTGCATATCATCTATCTCACCACTTGGTCTATGGAAATCTGGGATCTTGAGCCTGCAATCAGATTCGTAGTCTGAGTCGGTCAGGTTTTCAAGTTCATCACGAACAAAAGTAGGTCCCATGAAAGCCTCATCCGCAATCGCGCTGAGGGAAAGAACGATATCAATATGCATTGTTTGAAGGTGTTTTTCCTATGCTGCGGCCTGTTGATAACGTCGCCTGCAATAAGGACACTTTGTTGTCTTTGAGGTCATCGTGTGTGGTGTTTCTCTTTCAAGTAGTCTGGTGGATGAGTAAGCGGATGGGCTGAGCGGCTGCAGCGGACTCAGTCTTTCAAAGTGAAGGGTAGGTTTCTTTCAAGGGGTAAATTGGGAAAATTTCAAGTTTGTTTAGTCGGATGACGAACAGGTCCAGACATTCAAGCTGCCAACCGTTATTCACGGTTTAACTTGTGAAACCTGTTCTTTGTTGAGAGTATGGGAGGGCCTTGGCTCATGGGTCCCTGCTCCCATGCGGCTCCTTTGCGGCTTAAAAACTTATCTGAAACCTATCGTCATTGTAGGTGGGTCACGTGACTTTTCCAGATATTCAAGTTTGTACAGGGTACAATCCTGCGAACCCCACTAAAACCGTCCTCGTGCGGCCTATATAAGCTCTCTCTTCCCCCCCTTCCATCTTCTCTCCATAATCCTTTCCCCAATCACAATCACATCCTCGATCCGCCAGCCCATCCTAACAGGACCCACAAAGCTCAGCACAACCTCTCACTGGTCCGCAGTATCACCAGTGTATCCTCAGCTCATTTCAGATTACCTATCGGCGTTTTCCTAGCCAATAACCTTTTCACAGTCATTACCATCCGCAGAACTCCGTTTACGGTCCGCCAGGCTCACTCTATTATTTTCGGATCTTCCACAATCCTTCATCCTCAAACGTACCAGCATCTACTAGCGGCCATCCTCCATCCGCTGAGCGACCATTTAAACCCCCCCAAAAAGCAGCCTCTTTATCATCCATCAACCACCCCCCACCCCGATCAGTATTACAATGGCAGCCTCAAAGCTTGGTCTTAGATTTGGAAAATCGGCGTCCTTTAAAAACGACGGCGATGTTACCTGGTGTAAGCACGTTTGCGGCATCCCCCACCAACGAACCTATAGTCCGGAGTATAAAGCCTGGCGAAATGGTATGAAACGTAAGATGGAGCAAGACAGGACCTCAGGGTGGAAGCAGAGTACTGCCGGACAATGGGCGGCCATCCGGGCACATGCTCTTACCCTCCGGCTTGTTAGCCAGAGGTTGGGACTCTGGCTGGCTAATAACCCCGGTGGCGAACCTTTTACCGAATGGCTTGACCTTTTGCTAAAGTCCATAGCAAAAAAACATCAGGGTATCTTAAGAGACATGTTGAGAGCACCCGTTGCCGCTGTTCCGGTTGCGGACCCCACCCCCGCCAGAAATGATCGTAAGTTATCCCCAAGCGTCCGCAATAAAGATGTACCATATAGGCTAATACAGCTCTTGCAGGTCGGGCCGGTCCGTGGTCCGTCCGTCTCTGGATAGATGAGCCATCCGTAGTCCGCCCAAGCAGCCCACTGGCACTTCCTGTCGGGATGGACAAGATCCAGTGGCAAAGTCGTGGACATGTTTACTGGATAGAGCTAAGTGAGCCCACCTTTCTGAACCTGCTAGTGGGCATAGACAAAATCATGGCACCGGGTGTCGGATTTCGTATGCTTATCGGTGCGACGAGACAGAGTACACGTCTGCTGCACGACGATCCTGAGGAGCCGCTGCCGCTTGCTAAAATGATCCGAATCACAAATAGCCGACTTGTCCGCATATGGTGGTCTTTGAATCCGCCAAGTGAACCAATAGATCTGCTCTTCTGTTGCCATCGAAGGAATGATACAGAGGATAGCACTCCTCCTCCCGGTGAGATCAGCTTGGCTCCACCTGATAACCGGGGCCCTCCTCCAGACGACTCAGATGACGTGTCCGCCAGTAGTGATGATGGACAGAGCTACCATGGCCACCAGCCAGAGTCATCCGCTGCGGCCGCAAAGCGAACCACCTCAACAAGGACCACCAGGAGCTGTAATACCACAAAAAAGACTGGGCAAACATACCGCATCAATTGGGCGAATGTTGGCGAATCAGAGCCAGAGTCTTCTGGTACGCAACATTCTGTCCCTCGTGCTAACTTGGGCACTCGTGTTTTGAGGTCTAGTAGACAAGGAGAACGGGAGACTGACCTAAAAAAAGCATCCCGGACACCAGCCAATAACAGTGGTAAATGCAACCTCGCGGTCATGCAAGAGGCTGATGAGCCATATGGTTCGGATGGAAGTCCGGAACCCCAGAGGAAGGTGGCCCACAAGGTGGGGGCAATCGATGCCGGCATTGAGGTTGAGCCGGACACATGCGATGGGGAGCATAATCTGAGTTGGCAACTGGCTGACAGGACTAGTCCGACAAACAGTCCGTCTCTGTTTACTCCCAATCCGGGTCACCATCCTGCGTCTGGAGCCTCTGAGCTGGCAGAGGCGAGAAGGTCAGCCGCGCATCTTTTGATGATGGCCTCAGGGGCCGAGCAGCCTGCCAACACATTGGCGACACAAGTCGATACGCCCGGCAGAAGCCATTTCCCCTCCGAGGATTCACATACCGGTGATATGTATGTGGATATTCCGACTGCTGAAAATGTCGGACGAGAATTATGCCCGCCCGCTGACTCCCCAACCGACTCGAGGCATACTCTACACCTGGTAAGTTCCGGTTACGACTACCAGGTTTTTCATCCATTCTGTTGGCAAGGTCTGCGGCAGTTCCTGGCAAAAATGGGCGTTGGGAGTCCGCTCCAGTCCGTTTCTGTCCTGGCTCACTAGCTCCGCGAACAAAGCTCTCCTGCTCCGACCAATGTGGCTAATGTCTCGCTAGCTGAGGATGCAGGTCCATTTCAAGCAATTTAGGAGTACTAGGCCACGATAGACCCTTCGACTTTTCCTTTTGGTGTTTTCATTTTTGTTTCTGGAGTTCATGTTATTCTCGCTGTTTCCTGACTATTTCTGTTTTAGATTAGCCCGCTACATGTGGGCTGCTTGCCCTGATCAGTATAATTAATTTAGACCTGTGACTGTCCGCAGATCCTGCGGGTGTTTCCTTTGGGTGTTTTTCATTTGGAGTTTAACTTTTAGCGTTTTGCGAGTTATCCTTGTATTTTTTCCTACACATTTCTTGTTTGGATTGGCCCTGCTGTTGCCGTTCCGGGTTGCCCAAACCCAATGTAGTCTACGGACACTTTGTTGCTCTACGGGGTCCCTCTTAGAGTTCTGCAGACCATTCTTGTTTGCCACGAGCTGTTCTGCGTTTACCGGGTCAGCTCGTAGGACCTGCTCTCGGAATCTTCGCAGATCATTCTTGCTCTTTTCCAGCTCTTTTTTGTTTGGTGTATGTTTTCTTTGCTCGCTTTAGCGGTTTGCTCGTTGGACTTGTGCGGATCATTCTTGTTCTTCTCTAGCTGTTTTTCGTTCGGGGTTGCCCCTTTCATTGCTATTCCTATCCTAGCTTTTCATCTTATATGCCATCCGTTGAGCCTTACTGGCAGCTTTCACTTTCTGCGATTAGCATCTGGGCCTAAGCCCTAGCCTTACCGGCATTTGTTTCTGTCCGCTTGGCAGACCTACTCAAACTAGATTAGTCTGTACATTCTGATAAACCTTTTTTCATCTGGTTCAGGAACCCCAAGGACCTAACACTCGTATTGCCCCAGTGAAATCGCAGCGCGGCCAAGTCTTCGGGTGCAAATTCCTATATCAGGTATCAAGCTGCAATTTGGACGCACGGTGTGTGCTGACGCCAGCAGACATGACAGCGAGTGATGAACTGTTAATGTCCTTAGTTCTTAAGAAAGCTGGGCCGACCATTTCGATCTTCCAAGTTCATACCCCATATCCTGCCCTTAGCTACCTACCAATAGAGGCTTCCTAACACCACCGGCACCTCAACGTCATACACTGCAATTCTCTTCTATCACTATTCACCTGCATACTATGTCACAACAACAGCGGCGGCTTATGGTGGACAGAGCACGTTCATCGAGGCAGGAAAGGCAAAGGCAAAGAGAGGTCCTTCGCGGACGTTTCCGGGGATCTGGGTCCAGGGATGGATTAACTATAATAACATCACCCAGTGTTGAGTCTGTTATGGCTGAGTCCGCTGTAGGTAGGAGGAAGGATGCCGTGCGGGAGCCAGCTTCTTCACAACTCCAGGTACCAGAGCCTGTCCTGTACAACCGGCAGCAGGTCTTAGAGTCAGCGGATGAGAGTCTAGACTCTAATGATGGGGAACCGAGGGTAATGATGGCCAGAGCCAGAGTCAGGAGAGTGAGGAGAGTGAGGAGAACGAGTTAGGCCAGCATGGGGACGATATGGATAATCCATCAGCCTGGGGAGCGCAAAGACCAATTGGGCGTGAGTTTCTTAGCTCGCAGCGCTCGATACTGACAATCACCCCTGGGAATACCCAGAATTCCAGCAGGAGGATCAGTTACCCCTGACGGAGAACGTCTGCTCAAGTACAAGTTAGCCAAAATGGTTGTACATCTGCCCTTCCCTCCCATTCGCCCACAGACTTCAATCCACTTGCGATGCCGGTGATAACCCCAAGTCACCCAGATCCACCGGTGCAGGAATTGGATAGCGGAGGACAGCAAGCCAGCAGTAGGCAAAATATGGCAACCAGCCTTGAGTGTACCATTCTGGCCAGATCCCGTGACCTGATGTGGGACTGGACGATCTTGGTCATTCCGTTTCCGGACCCAATTACCCTGAGCGAAGAAGTCCACACATGTTGGAGCGATACCCGGACGAAATTAGGCTTTCCCGACTTTGCTGATGCTACCCTGCCCTCAAATGACCAGGTAAGTTACCCTTAATCGATAACCGACATCCTATCCTAGACTAAATGGAGTGGCCGCTGGTCACTGATTTGCCGATCCTGGCAAAGGACAGCGGATGCAGATCTCAGTATCTGCATACAGCAAAGAAGGCTATAACAGAACTCTATAAGCTCAATATTGAGGATCCTACACCCTGTGCACGAAGAGTGGAATACCTACTGGCGGAGGATAGGTTCATTTGCCTGCCGGGCAGCTAGGAGGTATCTTTTGGACATTTGTCGGGATTGTTTCTAATCGGAATAAGACTAAATCGATCTAATCCGGCGGACAGCCAATTTCTCTTAGATTCCTAGCACCCCAGATTCCGCGTGTGATATTTGCTCAATATTACTCTGGCCCGAAGAGGAAAGGCATGACGGATGAGGGTTTCGTGAATAAGATCGATGGCCTGTTTATCTGTCTGACAGCCACCATATTATGTCATTCATTGCGATGTTGGCGGACTGGCATCTGTATCGATAATGTGGCTTTCACAAGGGCCACTTCCGGGGGTAAGAAAAACAATGTGTACGGGCAGGTTTCGAAGGTGTCCGGATACCCCGACGGCCCAGGTATCCGGACACTTTTGAAAATAGCAAGTACTCAAGTTGGGTGAAAGGTTGGGTAACGGATAGATAGCCCTGCTGGAACGTCAGACGCGATCCTGGGGCAAAACGGGAAGAGTTTGGCAACGTCGAATAATCCAGCGGATAAGGACGACATTGGAGGCCAGAATTGCGAAGAAGCGTGGAAAGCGGGTTGAGAGGACGGTGGGATATGACAATGATGAGGACGCATTCAGGCGGGAGTTTGGTAGTGATACGGAGCTGGATAGATTGGAGGCCGCTAGTGGCCTTGTGGATACAGGAGGAGGACATTGTCGGCAGGAGCCGCGGCGAGAACATAGACCCAATCCGGGAGCACTGGTTGGTGCAGCGTAGTTCCAAGACGGTGGGGAGGCGGAATCGCATGTTGAAGAAACCGATCGAGAGGATAGGGAGAATATTTTTATCACCACTCGCTGATCGTGTATATATATGTAATTAAATTAAATTAAATTCCACGTGGTAAAAGGGTCAGGAATGGTCAAACAATAGTAGTGTGCGAGTCGGTTGGCAGGAAACGCATGAGAATGAATTGCGCGGATGGTTATAAGCCGCGCAAGTATGAGTAAGGCATCTCGCGGGCAATTGTAGGTTCAGAAGGCATGGGAATGTGTCGGGCAGATGGTTATAAACTGCGCAGGCTTGGGTAAGTCGTCTAGCAGGCAGCTGTAGGTTGACAGGCACGGGAATAAGTCTGGGGGGATGTTAGAACCCGGGGAAGACGGTGGCAGCCCGCGAGTGGACGGTAAGAGGCCGGGGAGGCAGCGAGAGGCATGCAGTAGACGAGATAGGATGTGGAGAGCTGAGGCGAGAGCCGGACGAAAGGGCAAGGGAGAGGTGACGTCCGCCGGATATGGGAGGAGACGGGCTGGGATCAAAGGGTGGAGAAGCAAGGGCTGAACGTGTTGGGAGGGATGAGGGCGGAGGAAGTAATGACGGGAAAACGTCCGCCGAATACGCGAGAGGACTGAGGGAATCTAGGAGTGTGGGAGAAGCGGAGGTGATGTTGGTGGCTTTCCGGATGAGAAATGGATTCAGGGGGAGGGTAGTCATGGGGTTAAAGGAAAGAGGGTATCATGAAAAGAAGGCTGGTGGGCGGGGGTATCAGGGGGGAGGCCGGGAGGAGAGATGTCGTGGCTGCAAGACGTCCACAAAAGGGCAGCATGTGAACAGGAGCATTGGGAGCCAAGGTATGAAGAGGCTGGGCGCTAGGGGTAGAGTATCAGGGAGGTGGCTGCCCCAGTGGGGGTCAAATGCGTCAGGAGGCATAGGCTTCGTTACGGGGCCCCGTTTGCGAAGAGCGGGGTCAAAATAACCTAGGTTATTCTGATTAACTGGGTGAAAGAATCATCCAAATCGGACAAGAACTGACTGAGATAGAGCTCTTTGAAGTTAGACAACTTCACAGAGCACTATCTCACTCAGTTTTGGTCCCATGTGGACGATTCGTCTTTTAATATGCAGTTAATAACCTGCTCTTGGCGCCTCATTTGTCGGAAAAGGGGCCCGTAACGAATGCTAAGGCGGCAAAAAGGGCCGCGTCCAATGTGTTTGGATGCGCAAGTCAGCCTCCGGACGCATTGGACGCGGCCCTTTCACTTCCGGACGGAATGAGCCCAGGCAGATGCACCCAGAACAGGAGTTTACGTTATAAGTGTCTAGAACGTCCGGCCCACAGGGTGAGCGGGGAGAGACTGAACGCAAGGTATTTCTTTTGCTGAGGTGATGTAATAAGTTTGGCACACTGGCATGACTCATAGTATGAGTCATGTTACTCACACTAGTGACCTGTTTTTGGGCACATCATTGGTTTTATGAGTGTTGATTGGTTAACGGATATTGTGGAGATGACTCAGGAGAGTCAGCTGATAGATTTCCCACTATAACTCGCTATGAGTTATAGAGATTGTGTGATGTAAGGTCATGAGTCACCAGGGCAAGGGTTGGGGAAGATTCCTATTTAAGAACTTGATTGCGACCAAGAGAATAGAATCTTCACACAACCATCTAAGTACTTTTCTATACTAGAAGTTGTAATATGAATACTCCCTCTCTCATTATATACACTCTTTCTCAACAAGAACCTACAAGCCAAACCCGAAAACTATTGTGATTGTCTCAGAGTAAGGAGAACAATATAGAACTATTGGGATAGTTCCATATGCACAACAATTTACACTTCTTACTATTTGACAAGATAGTATCTTTCATTAAAAGCAAGCAAGTCTCATACTATCTAAAGAGATAGTACTTCACATTCTGTTGGTCCAAAAACGTAAGACTCACCTTCCTAGGAGACAACTGTCATTGCCTGTTGCATACATGCTAAACAATAGGATTCTTACAGGAATCTGACGTTCCTTCAAGTAAAACTTCTTGAAATCCACTATCTCCCTAAACCATCCATCCTCCTACCATGTCTAGAATTGCACAATCTTCCAATGCCTTCAATCAACACCCCTGGTCAACCTGATCCAACACTCTCGTTGGATCAGCTTGTATCAGTCATGCCCGAGTCACTCCTCCCCCTTATTTTCAATCCAACCACGGACTCCAGTTGCAAGTATACACCCACTGGTATGCATACATTCACCCAGAGCCCTAGTTAGGCCCCTAACCTAATGATTCAAGATGACCCACCAACTGGGAATATAGGGATACCCTACAGAGCCCACCTCTTGGTACTATACCCAAGGCCATTCTGAAGATATCAATAATAGCAATCCCCCTTTCCAGCTATCGTACCGTCCATCTTGTTTCTATCTACTACCCTTAGCTCAAGATGTCATGTTGTACAGTCGCCATTCCATGGGAGTGGAGAAAATACAAGATTACCATATAGCAGAAATGTGTGCTTGTTATGCAGAATCATTACAGATTAGCCATGAGCAAAGGCAAAGATTTCAGGAGCAATACATGACTATTGCCAATCTAAAAGCGAGATCTCAACTCCCATTTTGATATTATTCCTAACTGGTATATAGACTAAGCTTGCGAATGAAAAGACAAAGAGGAGGAGATTACAAGAAGTGTTTAATATCAGGAGTGGAATAGGTAAATGATATATTTATCACTAGGAGTGATTAGTTATATTTTGCTTATATTGAGATACAGAAACCATCGCCCATATCTGGAAACAAAAAGGGACACCCCTTGCCAACTGTGCACCTGGAATATTGGGGGCATTAAATGCTCTAGCAAGCACACTTGCCTTTAAGCGAAACCTCACCAAGGAAGTCACAAGTTCCAAGCTGAGAGACATCGATGTTTGTTATTGCATTGAAGCTGTTTATCACTAGCTCTTCAAGTACAAACATGGACACACCGGTCACATTACCATAGACGGCAGGCAGCACAACCACTGAACTTGATTCACTTAACTTGAATACTATTATGAAAATTCAGTCTGTTATGAGTTTGGGGCGAAAGATCATCAGGGAGGAAATCAGAGTTAACAGCCAGCCTGGAGCTAGTGAGACTGTTTCTGCCTACTTGCTTACAGCTGATGGATTTGGAGTTAGTGTAATACCAGTAGGGGAGATTCGCAAGAAAATATGATCAACATTGTCCTGGCAAGAGCAGAAAAAGATCCTTATTAGATGCAAACTGCAACTCAGTAATATGGTGAAGATGTTACAACTAATCAGGTCCTTACAAATTTCATTTATAATTACGGCTGCCATCGATTGGTTTATGACTTTGCAGCTATTTAGGCTTTTTTATTCATTGAAAGAAACTATTACAAAGTCCCCTGGCGTACAAAACTTGCTGACCAGAAGGCCCCATACTTGAGCCGAAATTTAAACATACCTTGCTGGATAACAGGTATATCTATCAGCCCTACAAGAAACAATATGGCCTGGTTTTCCCCTGTGAAATAAGCAAAGACAGAGCAATGGACTTGGACGCCTTAGATGGGAGGGGATTCCGGTGAAGATTCCCGAAATTATGTTAAAAATGTGGTAAGTTACTGCCCATCATGCCAAGAGTCCTATCCCACACTATCAGCTAATACCTCATTATCTGGCAATCCCTTTGTATGTTTTCAAGCACCACGCCAAGTGCCCGGCCTGTAGAGCTTGCAGTGGAATTGATCTGTGGTGAAGTAACTAAAGAGAGCAAAGTTAGGAATAATTGCTATAAGTATAATGTAAGTATTATATGATCAATATGAAGGGTCGTACTAGTATGATGGGTGATTGGATAGCCTGAGAGGCACAATATTTTCAAACCTGCTCCCGTGTTGCTGTATACTTTCTTGCTTTTTCAAGCTCTGTCTTGGTACTTTGTTTTCCTATAAGGCATACTTGAATGACTTTGAACTGAAACATAATATAATACAAACAGATTTTTTATTATGGCAAAGGTCTTCCATACTATAGTGCCGGGCATCTAAAACTGACACTCCTGTTCACTTTTTCTGGATTTGAACAGGGTTGTTTCTGCAATAAAAAGCGAATTCCTTGGCATTCCTTCGCATCCCAGAAATGGAATATCTCTCATATTGCCTATCTAGGTAATTTCTTGGCTGTTCACTTTTTTTCCCTCTCGAAATAAAAATCATCATAACTGTTCATCTACTGTCTGCTCTCACCTTGCTCTTAATTAATAAAACAAATCCATAGCTCTATTCTCACCCTTTTCCTCCTCATTTCTATGCTCCTATTTTCTTTATTACATCAATCCTGTGTTATTGTCGTTCAAGTCTTGTTCTCTTCCTTTGTCGTTGCCTTGAGGGTCGATTTCATGCGTTCAGCACTATACCCATTTTCATGTTTTATCCCTCCTGTACCACCCATCTCTCCCATAACACTTTTTTTCTTAGATAATCAAGGTGATTGGATAGCTGGGAAAATAAATTAAGGCCCTGTTCGGCATGTCCCATTTATAGCATAAAAATGACTTTTATAGCATAAATTATGGGATATTAAAGTTTTTATATCGGGGTGTGTTCAGCATGTACAAAAATATCATGATATATTTTTATTATATGTATAAATTTTTATTTTATATATTTATTGTAGGGCTAGGTATCACATCACAAGATATGATTCATATTTCTATATGCTAAACTTGTAATAAAAAATAGCCTCATATTGTTTCAGAAAGAACTTATAATACTCACATTTTATTATGAATTGTCCTTTATTGTTAAAATATCAATATAATACATTTTCAACTATTTTCAGTGAACCATACTTTTAGCATTAATAATTATCATATCATTTAGTTGAAGCTAACTTTTTTCAACTTGTATTTTCAATCTACTATTAGAGAATAATATATTCTGCCTAATTATTTTTTATTTATATTATTTTTTTGACTTTTGCGCTAATGTATCTTGGAGGGTAACGGTTATTTATTTTTTATTGAAATTATAAAAGTGTTGCCGAACACCCGTATATTTTTTCAACTCTGAATATTTTTATTGCCATATATGCCATTTTCAACTTTTATCACGATATATTTTTATTGGTACATGCCGAGCAGGCCCTAAGAGGAATTTTTTTTCCAAACAAGATTAGTGAATAACAACTCTCTCTTGTACTTACCTTTTGTAAGGAACGCATTCATGTGGGTGAGGTTATGCACTGTTAAATACTCGCCAATTGTGCTTGGTTCCCAGCTGATGAACCTGCACATCCTTGTTGTCCATGCTGCACCTACCCAGGAATAGGGTCACAATTGCACAACCTGCCATCAACCACATTCCTACGATACTATTACCCTAGCGGGAATAGCTTGCATAATTATGCGCGAGGTATATGCCACCATAGGGGAGAGCATATATCCGAACCCAAGCTTCCTGAGTAGGGACTTCCCGGAGGCATCTGGGAG
>Ga0307509_10006093_pt1 | contig 16405 bp, 25 predicted proteins | sample 10_EM_MG_FD_202245 | JGI IMG/M metagenome (GOLD analysis project Ga0307509, IMG submission 202245) | Populus trichocarpa ectomycorrhiza microbial communities from riparian zone in the Pacific Northwest, United States - 10_EM | ecosystem: Host-associated > Plants > Roots > Unclassified | place... | reverse complement strand
AACAGGACTGTGTATGGCGACATTGCGTACGCCAAATCGTGGTGTGGATTCAAGCATCCGCGTGGCCAATCTTCTATCTATGCGACATGGCGCGAGCAAATAAAGGCCTACATGATTGCTCGCCACGTGGACCCTGGTCGCCTAACCGAAACGCAAGTGGATTCAATTTTATTGTTCGCCCGTGGCCTATCACCAGTCAAGGAGCGAATTGAGCTCATCAAACGCCAGCACCACGCCGACGACCTTTTGGAAGTGAACCGGCATCTGAAGATCCTTGTCAGGGATTCTGGAAAGAAACTGCGAACGACCAAGGAGCGTCAAAGGGCTGGTCGTGATGGTAGCGGCGACGTTACACAACCTCCGAGTAAGTGCTAGCTATCTTGATTCGGTGAGGCCCACCCTGACATCTACTGCTAGTGGCTCTTGCGGATTGGGAGTCCCCATTTTCGCCGCGACCTGTCAGAATCGATATTGATCGTCGATCTGGAGCACCGGCGGCCCCGCATCCCTTCCTCGGCCACCCCTGGTGTGAAAGAGATTCGGACCGCGGAATCGCCTGCGGGGTCCTCGCTACACCAAGCATCACGCATCTGCTACGGGTCGTCAGAGAGCAAGACGTCGAAGACGAAATCCGATGTCCCCGGTATCTCATCGGTGCGACAGGCGAGGGTGCTGCCAGACTACGTCATGACCCCGAAGATCCTCTCCCCCTACGTCAACTTATATTCCTGAACCGAGATGATGACATTCCTGTCTGGTTTCTCATCAACAGTGGCCACGATCGGCTGGACCTCATGGTTATCGAGTCACGACCCGAAGACGGCGAGGACCTAGACGAGACCCCCGAGGCTCCCAATTGGAGGTACCCGTTTTTCGACCGCGCCATCTGGGAAGACTCGGCCGGCGCAGAAGATGTGGCACAGGCAATGGAGGAGGAGGAGGAGTGGTTTGTCGAGGACAAATAGCTACAGGCCGAGGCAGAGGGGGTGCCTCGGGCGCCTCCTGGTGCTGGCGTCATCGTTGTAGACGATGGTGATGTAAGTATCTAGATTGAACAGGGACCTAGATCAAAATTGGATAGCTAATGGCTGATGTAGGACCAGTCACTGGGAGTTCCGGGCCCCTCAAGACGCAGGAGGAATATTCAATCGCAGATGGAGGAGCCAGCGCGCTCTCAACCATTAGCGCCGGTGTCGGGGGTGCCCCCCTCTCGCCCGTCTGGGCCTTCTGAGTCTGAGATGCTCTGTAAACTCCGCGAATTTGCCCAGGAGAACCCCTGGGCAAACAGATTGTTGGCGAATCCCGAGCTCGTAGCGGAGAGGCTTCAAGGGTATGATGGCGCTGAGGACACACCACCTGCCACACATATAAATCGCCACGAACACTCTGTCTCACCTCCCCCTGCTTGAGCTGCCGGCCGCCATCTCTCCACTCCGGAGAAAACAATAGAACATCTCTCTCCCACAACTGATCTCCGGCCATCTACTACCAATGTGGCCCCGACCCAGCCACCAGCATCCGTGACACCCCCGGCACACCGATCTTCAGTTCAGAGTTCCCAGCACGCCTCAGCAAACTCCCCATCCGTACCCGAAATACACCGTTGTGGAAGACGTCGCTCGCGTCGCAAATGAGATTTCTAGGTTTCGGGATCAATTCCTTTTTCATTTTTACCCCTACTACTGCCTTACACGCGCTGTGCGATTTCCTTTGAGACACGCTGTCATGTAATTTATTTTCTCCTAATGATTCCTAGCTAGTATAGTAATGATACCATTGCGGGCCCCTTGCTTTAGCTTCTCTCATCCTTACGTCCCCTTATGCTGATGTCTGATAACCTTTTGCGCTTTGGGCTGGACTCGCATTCTCTGTCCATAACAAGACTGGCGTTAGCCAAAAGGACTGGGGTATGCACTATGTGAAAACTGAGATCTAGAGATTTAGTGGTGTTGATTGGACGTCGGGAGATGAGGTTTGAGATATCTAATCCGCATTGGTCGTGGCGTGTGTCTTGCTAGACCAAGTGTCGCTAATGGATACTCGTTGTGGCTAGTTTTTGCATAGGCACTACCTATATTAGCGACGCCTCCTACCCCACCGACACCCCGAACCTTTTCATACCAGAGCGTAGACGAACATCATACCTGAGCTCGTCCAGAGTACCAACATAATGTTGAACAAGCAGAAAACACCTTTTTGCAGTTGAATAGATTCTTTCAATACCGAGTGATAGTACGTGAATCTCACCCCCCCGCCCCCCCCAAAAGACGTAGCGTATAAGACCTGACGTGTTCCATTGCACAACAACTACAAAGTACAAATATCCACATCGCGTGGGATACATTACACTCAGGCATTCTAATCCCTATTCTCTCTGAAAAATCTTCATCAGTCTCCGGTATTCTACGATGTCTAGACAACCTCAAGGCAAATCACTCGGTCAGCCAACTTCACGAGTAGGCAATCTGGAGCGGCGTAGACGCGACGCCATACCCGCGCAGAGGGGATCTGGATCAGGAACACAGCGGACCGAATCATGCAGCTCCCATAGTACAAGAACACTGCCTGCCGAATCAAGCAGCTCCCACGGTACACAGTCGTCCCGTCGCAGTTCTTCCCCACCACAAACCACAAGACGCCCCACATCACGACCTGTGAAGCGCGCCAGAAGGCGAGCCTTACAGACCACGGCCTATAGTGAACCTGAGGGGGAACCAGATGCACAACAACAAATAGCGACAGTTCGTCTGAGCGATGAGAGCAGCGATGAGTACTAGAACTCCCGCAGATCTGATGAAACTGAATCGGACACAGAACAAGACGCAGAAGCCAATGATGTCCCCGATGACGACACTGGATCAGGCTCTCGTCACCGATCACGAACTGCAGACAGACAACAAGCAAATACCCGGGTTTCAACTGTGCGAGTTTCGACCACCTCCGGATCTCAAGGAGCGGCGCAAGTCGGGCGCACCCAAGCTGCTCGACCACGTATAATTCAGGGTGGTGCGTATACTCCACCGGCGTTCACATCTTCCAGTGTACCACCATATGCATCGCCGCTGGCCACCCATAGTCCCACTACGTCCGGAGTCCGGAGCTCGAGTACTCCCAGCCAGTCCAATAATCAACAACACGAGCATCACATCTGGCCGGATACTAACTCACGGCGAAATACAGCCACCGGGGCCGAGGCTGCTGTATTAGTGCGGGCCAAGACTCTTATTCTATGGTACACCCTGTTTGTGAATCCTCTCCCAGCACCCGCTGTATTGATGTCCGAGGTCCACCTTGTTTGGCTGAAGGCTCTCGAGGACATATCCGACACAGGAAATATTGAACCATCGGTGGCAAGCATAAACATAGTAAGTGGACGCTGATACTCAACCTTGACGCAGTCGTCGTGGGTGCTTACTAAATGTGACAGATACACGCCAGACACTCTGCCGTAAGATCCCAGTTTCTCGTTCCACCAAAAGGAACGCATTGGAAGATATTACGATCTCCCCCGAGACCCGACGGCGATTGCGCGTAGGGTGGACTACCTCCTCGAGAGGGATAGATTCCTGTGTTCCCAGAGAGGGTATGAGGTAAGTGTGCGCTTTGTAATATCCCGGCCACAACTAATGCGTATTGACTTGACCCAGCAAGTAACGAATCGATTCCTCGCGCCTCAGATCCCCGAGGCAATATGTGGAAAGTACTTCAAGGGCAGGAAAATGCGTGGGTTTTCCGAACCGAATTTTCTTGGTTGCATCAATGGCACCATGGTATGTTTAACCTGTGCCATACTTTGCCATACTCTGCGAGCATGGCAAACCGGAATCTATCATGAAACATGCGTCTTCAAGCCGGACGCAGTAGCAGGTGAGCCTGACCCTCAACCTGGTGTTCTCTAGTTCCGGCCAGGATGCTAATCTCATGATGAGCTCGGAAGACCTGTTTGCCCGCCAGCGGCAGACGTTGGCCACGTGCCCAGACTGGGTCCAGACAATGATCCTCAAGAACATTCGCGAGACCATCAAAGCGAAAATGGAGAAGGAGCATGGGATACAGGAAGATCGCCGTGAAGGCATTACTGACGATTGGGAAGCAGTGGCGGCAGAGGTGCAGAGTCAGATGTGTGGACGGCCCCCCAACGGGCAACTCCTCGGATTCCGACACGCCCAACTCCACGAATTCAGACACGTCCAACTTCACAGATTGAGAGTCAAACTCCCAGGAACCTGCGTATTGGAGCCATGGCTGGAGCCCCGGATAACCGAAACGATTCACAGGCAACTGTCAGATCTTTCGATTTCCCCCAGGTGTCGGCAACCGGGCAACTCAACTTCCTCGATTCGGACCTACAGACTCCGAACGGCTCACAGGAGGTGGCTGGGGGGCTAACTTTGAACAATACTGTGACTCCGACTACATTGCGACAGCTCGCGCTCAGCCTTGATGATCTAGAGCCGGCGGAGGAGACTACTGATCCGTGGGATATGGAGCAGGGGGAAAGTGCGAGCATAGATGCGGGTAGTTAGAATGCTGAGCATGTGTAGTGTAGTGGTTTTGGGATGCGTTCTCACATATAGGAAAGTGTGCGAGGAGCATAGTCCTATTAAGATGAGAGCGTCTAGCCAACTCAAGGAATTCAGAATAGAATTAATTGAAGCAACGCTTAACAGGTGCATCTTGGCGATCAGGATAGTAAAACACATCGTGACAGCATTTGAAAGAAGAGAAGTGCCTAGGCCTAGGATCAGGATGGCTTTAGACTAAGTACACGATGCGTCCGGATGAAAGCGTGGCGTCAGATAGAGTCACGATCAGTTCAGGACGCGGTATATATACGGCGTAAGATCAGGAAGAAGTGAGCAGGTGTCAGGAAGGGAGAAATGCGGATCGTGGGATTCGGACAAGGTCGGTAGGGTGTGAAATCATTACGACACGAGATCTGAAGATGAGCGAAGCTCTGACGTTCGCTGAGAAGGAACCGGCACCAGGGCGGGAGCGGCATAGACCTGACGCAGTCAGAACGCAATAGCGCAGGACCCGACGCAGTAGGAATGGAAGAGTCGTAGATCAGCGGGAGTCAGGAGGTAATAGAGGAGCACCAGAGGCAGTCAGGACGCACAGGACGTAGGTGTGCGTGTCCGGATGGTGTCAGGACGGATGGCGCTAGGTGACGCAAAGTCAGGACGCGACGTCGATCCGACGTTACGTCCTGATTTGCGATTAGCATTCCGACGTCCCGGGCGTCAGATGCACGGGGCGCACACGACGCAAGGTATTATTTTTGCTGATGTTGATGACCGTCAAAGGTCGTGGTTCTTTAAGTTCAAACAAAGGAAAGTTATGGCTCTCGGCGAAAGCCTTGTCAATGATTACGTATCTAGTCGCCCCCGAGTCTATGAGACCATGGGATCTAATCTCGTTATTGTTGTCAAAGATTGTACATGCCTTTACCAGATGATTAGCTTCAACCCTATTCTCCATGTCATCAAGGGATAAACCAGATAAAGATAGTAACGAGTACGCAATGCTTGTCTCATGACAGTGCCTTGGACTATACGTGCGACGATTAGCTTTCCGAGTGTTCGGACTCAGGACGTGAGTCTTCAGGGACCACTGGTGGAGGTGTTCGAATGGCAGCAGCGTTAGCCCTGAGGTGACTTTGTCTGTGCGGGCATTGGCGAGCCAGGTGGTTTGCCCCACCGCCGTAGAAAGATTGGCCGCGTCGTATGCGATCTTCACGTTGTGCTTGTGATAAGCCGCGTTGTCCAGCCGAAAGGTCCATGGGGCCCCCTTGGGTCCCTGTGGCGGTGGTGGTAGTCGTAGGGAGGGCAGCGGGTTTTGGTACTAGGGTCGTAGTCGTGGTAGGAGATCTCCCTGTAGAAGAATACGCCTTTCGTTCCGCGATCTGGGCACCGATCTTGTTATCCACACGTTTTAGCAATATGATATATTGGTCAAGTTCGTCGGAGGTGTCTAGGGTTACCAAACTGTCATTGAGTTCCGCGCTCAACCCTTCGTACAATGAGGTTCGCTTAGCAGTATCGTTCCAAGGTACTGCAGCGGCGTATCTCTGGAAATCTCCTAAGTAGTCTGAAAGGTTACGATTCTTTTGACGCAGGCTTTGTAGATTCCATTCCACTGTGCGGACCCTATCAGGGTCACCGAAGGCGTTCTCGAGTAAGGTGATCAGAGCCTCCACACTAGCTATATTAATGTTTCCTTCATCAATAAGTGGAAGGATTTGTTCGTACGCTTTCCCTTTCAGGAACCCAACAGCGTATGCCAACCGATGTTGGAAATCCATGAATTTGTGGGCATCTCTGAGGAACCTGGTACATAATTGTGCGATGAACGGGGGAAGTTGATCTTGGGATCTGTTGAACTCCTGTGGTTTAGGGATCGATTCTCGCTTAGGGGGTCATTCGCCTGCTGGCGGAGCAGGTCCCCCTGCGTTTGCAAGTGTAGCTGTTGCAGTTGCCAGGGCAGTGTTCGCATTTGTCAATACGGTATTAAAGGTAACAAAGGTGGCTCTGTCCCGCTCTAGATCAGTCTCAATAGCTCTGTACCTAGCCTGAAGTCCTTCTCCCTCTGTAAGCAAAGCATCGCATTCTTCGGTAAGTGCATCTCGTTCTTCGGCAAGCACCTCCCTTTCCTTGGTCAGATTTTGGATCCCTTGTTGTAGCTGTTGGAAGCGATGGTTTTGTTCGAGCAGTGCAGGAGTGCTTTGTCAGGAAATGGGTGGGAGTGCTAGTAGCCTGTTGAGTGAAACAGCAAGATCGCGTGCGGTACGCTGTTGTTATCTAACGCGGTCTTCAGATAGTTGATTAAACTGTTCATGAGTAACCGCCGACAATTCGGTCAAGGCAGTTAACTCTGTGGTCGGGAGTTCGATACGTCGAGACATGGTGTTATGTAGGTTGGATCCTCGTTAGACCCTACCTTGTGTAACGGGGTCTTAGCCCTGGATGTTAGTCCAAGGTACACAAAGACAGGAAGGTCCTAAACGATGACAGTCGTTTAGCGTAAGAGTTCAGAGATGACAATCTCAGGTCACGGCTGATAGTGTAATGGCAGATGAGGGTTAGGGTTTGGGGTTCTTAGCCTGGATCGTGGATATCAGAATAGAAGACGTTATATTCTGAAGTAGAGGAGTCGTGAAAGAAGTACTAGGTAGCGTAAAGCACGCAGGAAATAGGGGGCGGGGCCCCTTTTTATAAAAAGAAATTCTAGCACAGCCTTTGCTGCCCGACTCATACCCTTCTATGAGTCGCATATCCGCGTAACCAAGGAAACAATACAATCTGTCATAATCCTTTACAAAGGCAATCCCTAATAACAACTGTGTAACAAAAGAAAGCACACTAATGTTATCCCAACATGTATCTCACCAGGAGACCGTCAGACTACATACCAGGGGTACAATCAATCTTAATTCTACCTCCCTCCATTGTGGCCCCGCAAGACCCCCTGGTCTACTGGGGCAAATTACCCTCTTTCAGATTGTTTTCTTCTTTCTCCCCCCCCACCTCCGGTGGCTGCAAGCCCCGCCTTGCCTTGTATGTTTATAGTTCTTTTTTGTCTACTATTTCTCTCTTCCCTCGTTTCTTTGATAGGGGTGACGTCATGGCGCTTGACCTCTTCACCCCTGATGGTTTTTTCAACCCCTCCACGACTAGATTTTCGATTATCAATTTCTACAGCACCAAGGGTCGCTTAAACAACACTCGCTCGGTCTCTCCGGAGATTGTATTTCCGCGATCCGCCACACCGACTCTCACCTTGGGAGACCTGAACATCCATCACCCCACGTCGGACCCCCTCAGGGTGTTTAAGGAAGACGACATAGCCACATCGGCCCCGTACTTCGATAAGGCTACAGAGTTGGGCTTCTCCCTCCTCAACACACCAGGGGCTTTCACCCATTTTTCCATGTCACTCATTGGGTGCCCTGGCGTCATCGACCTTGCTTTCGCTTGCCCCCTCCTCGCACCATACTTCTCCGAATGGTCAGACCCCCTCCCCTCCACTGGGTCCGACCATGTTCCGATTCTCCTCCGGTTTGAAGCTCCCCTTTTGCGAGCCCCTCCCCCCTCCCCCAACTGGGCCCTTTCCAACTGGACAGCCCTGGAAGTTTCCTTAAAAGCCACCGTCATACCGCCACCTCCCCCGATCCCCACCACCCGGTCCCTCGACGTTTGGTTTAAAACCAACCTGGATAATGTAACAGCCCAATTCGCCATGCACATCCCGCTGAAGAGAGTGACGTACCGGTCCAAGCCCTGGTGGACGGACCTCCTGTCAATCCTCAGAAGAGCCTACAATTCGGCACTCCGCTCCTCGAAGTGTGACTGCCACGACACCTCTCTCCTGGCCTCCGCGAGAGCCGCCAGATCCGCTTACTTTAAGGCCATCAAGAAAGCCAAAATGGAACACGGGGCCTCCTTCCTGGCCGCCGCGACCCCTCAATCCGTCTGGACGGCGAAGAAGTTTGCCGTCGGCCGCCCCCCCCCCGTTTCCCCGAGCTTCCGGGCGTCAATACACCGAGAGAGCTCAATAAGGCGCTCTTAGACCACTTTTTTCCTGGCGAGCCCTCTGGGCCCAGAGACACTATCCTTCTACCGTTCGCGGATTGCCCAGCTTTGGAAGCGGAGGAAATCAGCAGGGCCCTCGCCCGTTCGTCCCCGTCGTCGGCCCCCGGGCCGGACATGACACCCAATTCTGTGTGGAAGAGAGTACATCGCGTGGCTTCCCACATCATCAAAGACCTGCTTGCCCCATTGGTGGCTTACGGCTCCCACCCCCTTACGCTCAAGAGAGCAGATGGCATCGTCCTCGATAAGCCTGGAAAGCCCTCCTACCACTCCCCCTCCTCCTTCAGGGTCATAGTCCTGCTCCAAACCTTCTCAAAGATCCTCAAGAGGATAATGAACTCAAGGCTTTCCTGTGTGGCCCGTGCTTGTGGCCTCCTGAACCAACACCAATGCGGATCGCGGGCAGGCCTCTCGGCCTCCGACGCGACCACCACCCTGACTCACGAGGCCAGAACCCTCCAGATGGCCCAGAGAAAGGTTTCTACGCTTTTCCTGGACATCAAAGGGGGCTTCGACAACGTCAACGCCTCCTCCCTCTGTGGCATGCTTAAGGCCAAAGGGGTCAACCCATACCTAGTGTCGTGGACCAGGTCCTTCCTGGCCGATAGAACGTGCCGCCTCCTCTACCAGGGCTCCCCCAAGATATTTGCCCCCGTCTCGGTGGGCACCCCCCAGGGCTCCCCCGTCTCCACGCTGTTGTTTGTCATATAGGTGTCCCGCCTACACTCTGATATCCCTACGGGCCTCACTCTCTCCTACATGGACGACTTCGGTCTCACGGCACCCTCGACGTTCTACCGTCGAAACATCCAGATCCTGCAGAGGCAGTATGCCAGAATGAAGTCCAGAGGGGCCAGGCTAGGCGTCAGCTTCTCAATCCCCAAGACAGAGCTCATCCACTGGCGCACGAACAGGGACAGAGGCCCAATATCCAACGCTCCGATCCACTTTGATGGCTCGGTCTTCAAACCCAAAGACGAGGTCCGGTGGCTGGGCTACTGGTTCACCCCCTCGATGTCCACCACGCCCCACTTCACCAAGAGATTGGCCAAGGCCCAGGGTGCCTTCGTGGCCATCAAAAGGCTCTCCCGCCAGGAATGGGCCTCCCCCCCTTTTTGTGCTATCGGTTGGCCTCCTCACTCCTTTTCCCCGTCCTCAGCTACGGTGCAGACGTTTTCACCCCCACATCCCACATGTTAAGGAAGCTCGCCGCCTTCTGGCACAAGACCCAAAGGTGGTCCACGAACTGCTTCTCCAGTACCCCCACTGATATACTGGCCATCGAGGCCTGTCTCCCCCCACTTGACCTTCTCCTGAAGTACAAACGTCGGCTCGCCGCCCTCAGGATACTCTGCTCCCCTCCGGAAATCAACCCGGCTACGGGCTGCCTCCCCCTCTCGGTACAGACGCCCTCTCTACACCGCCACTCCCCTGAGCATAGGTCCCTCTCCGCGAAGAACGCGGGCAGCCGCCTACCCCTCCCGTGGCTCCAACCAAGGCCGCCCTCGAGGAACAGGGCCCACCTCCCCCTGGATGCCCTCCCGCACTCCATGCTCTTTATCTTGGGCCCTGGCAGGTTCAAACCCCTCCCGGTGACCTCCCAGCACCTTCTTTGCGAACACTACCCAGCCCCTCCTCCGGGCCGCTCCTACCCCCAACTGAAGCTCCAATGTAGGAGCCTCCTCATCAAAGAATGGGAAGAGGCCGCACCAGACCCGGCCAGATACCCTTACCGCCCCTCGCTCAAGCCCCATCCATTCATGGGCCTCAACAAGTTCACCGCGGGTCGCCTACACCAGATGAGGTCTGGCAAGAGCTACCTCCGCGTGCACCCCTCCTGGAGCGATGACGCCCCGACCACCTGTCCCAGTTGCGACGAGGCCCCAGAGACCTTCGAGCATGCCATACTCCACTGCCCCGCTAAGGGGCCGGCCAGGGCCCGCCACCTTCAGGGGGTCTCGGACATCGACCGCGACGCTCATGTCTGGTCTTCCGCCTCTTTACTTGGGGCCCTCAGCCGCTTCATAAGCTCGACCGCCACGGCCTTCCCCCCGGGCATGTTCTCACGCCCAACGTCTTCCGCTGGTTCTATTTCATCCCAGTCATCTAATGTAGTTTCCTTTAGTTACTTTATGTCGTCTTAGGTTAGCTAGGTTTACTTTGTTATGATTTTTCATGCTATCCGCTGGTATAAGGAGGGTTTCCTTTATTTTACTTTTCTTAATGTCGTGCCCGTATGTGGGCCTGGGACCGGTACGGACCCCAGATGAAGAGATTGGTGCCGGATGTTTCCTTTGTTAGTTCGTTTTGGATTTTTGGATTTGTTTTCGCCATAGCTAGCGCTCCATGCGATTTCTTGTACCTTAACAACGAATGTATGATATATAATAAAAAAAAAAAAAGAAAAAAAAAAAAAGAAATCAATCTTAACTCTAAGTTCAGGAAAGCTGGCATCGCCGCTCTCAAAGTCTTCCAATAGTACTATTGCACACCACCCATGGCATAAGTCCTTCAAATCTTTATAGTTATTGGTATTCGCATTGATGACAACCGAGCGGGAGGTCCATATTCCAAATTCCTCGTCATCATTGTCAGCTTTCCCCTCGTAAATGGTCTCATAGAGTGCTGGGTATTTGGAAGGCTCCTCCGGGAGGATAGTTTGAAATAGGGCCTCAACAGTTTGAGTCAATGGTAAAAGCTGGTGGCCAAATTGCTTTATTGGATGAATTGCTGATTTCATGTTATATGACTGGGCTGGCCTAGGGCCAAGTGCAATATTCTGGGTTCGTAATCCCATTCATGTAACGCAGGCATGGTGCCCAATGACACAGCCTTTCATTCTCAAAGTACCATCCGGGTTATGTTCGCTGCTCCAGTTTCCTGCAGGAGAACTCCGGGTTCTAGCATCCTTCATACTATCACTCGTAGCGTTATGAGTGGTTTGAGTGCCTTCCATCTCCCTTGGCCTATAGCGCTTCCACGTACCGCTTGCACCATATCAGGTATGATCTGCTGCTATATTCTGTGACGCAACATATTTGTGTACGGCCAGTTCAACTTGCGGTAATAGCCAACATGCCTTGCTATTTGTAGCTTTGATTACACATAGGACGCCTTGCCTAAACATAGTTTTGTATATAATCCTAGTCTTAGCCTAAAGGATGAATTACTTACTTGTCCTTTATTATAACAATGTCACCAGTGATCCGGTGTAATTGGGCCTCATTTTCCTCCTCGAAACGCTACTTCAAGTTGCTATCCGGCTGGCATTTAGGTCGCGACAGGATTGAGTCCAGAACGTCAAAATCACCACATTGGTGGTATCTGACGCGTGGATGATAGGGCGTTTTCAACATGTAGGAAATATTCCTTTTAATTGAATAAACCTTATCCATATCCAGCCGTAGACATGGTTCCCCTGAATCTAATACAACTGACGAGCAGATTAGCATATGCCCTGAATATAGATATGCGACCGAGTTGAAAGCTGAGATCAACAATTGCTAATTTCAAGCCCATGTAGAGAGATCAGTTTAATAGTAGAGAATAACACACCTTTGGCAACCATGGTAGAATTTGCAATATCTTCACTCCCGTGTCCAGAGTTGTGGAGGTGATTCGCAGCTTTTCTTCGTTCACGCTGCCGCTTGTACTTGTCAGCATCCCTCTTCTTCATTTTTGATAGCCCTCTCGTAGTTTTCCGCAGCCACACAAACTCGCTCAAAGCAAGCTTCCCTCGCGCTCAAAGCAGGATAGAACGAAGTGCTGTTGGTATAGCCCAACGATAAAGGAATCCAAATGAGCCCGAGTGGATGGCGGGTAACCAAAGACTTTGGTGGGGAGGAACTCGGGCAAGGCGGAACTTGGGTTCAAGAGCAGGCAGCGCGGGACATAGATTCTGACAGTGGCGGGGCGATTGGTTTCTGTGTCTATGGGAGAAAAGAAAGAACAGAAAGAATATAGGGGAAGACAAATAACGCTATGACTGGACAAACTCGATTAACCAGAGGCAATGCAACTAGCCTTTGCACTAGTGCATATTATCTACGACACCATTACCAGTGTATTATTTTCGGCCTATGATTTTCTGAACGCATGATTTTGTGTGCGTATGATTTGCGTGCTTATGATCTTTCTGAGTGTATGATTTTTTCTGAGCGTATGATTTGTGTGCCTATGATTTTTCTGTGCGTATGATTTGTGTGCATATGATTTTTCTGTGCGTATGATTTTCATCACAATGCTCCTGTTCCTGTAGCTTTTGGTAATAACTCGAATAAATGCACAATGTATCCAGACTTCTTGAATTTCCGCCTCTGAAAACATAGAATCCTTCTAGTCACTCCTACATTTCCATGTGCGTGTGCACATGTGATCGGACGGACGATGGTCAGGAAATGGACCCTGTCCACCCAATCCGACATGCACTCCCCAGATTACATAGGGCATTTCCCAATCAATCAATTGTGGCTCCTCATTTACTACCATATACACAGTTGACTTGACACCTTCTCGGGATGTCTTGGCCACTTGGATACCTTAGGGGATCGTAAAAATGCCTTCTCAATTACTCTGTCAAATTCTATAAGTTGATAATTATTTTACACGAAATTAACTTAGTGGAAACGGGACCTTTTCTTTTCTTTCCCCACAGTTCCGGCACGCTTCCTGGGTGCAACTTGAATGGTGGTGTTAGTTCCTGTCTGGTCTCTTCCGCGGGTTACACGTATAACCGGTAATAAATCCATAATTCCCGATAGAGCCTCCTCCTCGGAACAAGCCTCTTCCAGGCCCCCCCTTGAGCCTGCTATGCAGCCGGAATTTTCGTCACCCTCTTGGTCGATACTTTCAAGATCGCTCAGTCCTTCACCCGGAATATCTGCCTTGCCCTCTTGTGATCCTTCCTCCTCATCAGTGTCGGATGCCATATACATGTTGACAGTACTATCCCGTATTCTTTCTTCAGGATCTGCTTCCTCGGAGCCTGTCAATTGATTTATACCCTGGTTTCGAGGTGTTCCAGGCCGTGTATATTGAGATTGAACCAGTCCACGCTCAGGTAATATAGCCTTTGGCTCCCTTCCAAATGCTCGCCTGCCATCCTGATCAACGAAAGACCATTCGGTGTACCTCTTATTTTATTCGTCATCATCGGAGATACTGCCATTATCGTTCTCTATACTTTCTTCCTTCCTATCAGCCTAATAACGATAATCCTCCGCAGCAGCCATTGCTTCGAGTTTTTCTGCCTCCCATTCACTATCGTGACCTGCTAGCTCTCTTCGTAATTTTTCGTTCTCGTAGGATTTCACCAGCATTGAAGATCGAATTGTAATGCTTTTGAGTCGTGAGCGCCGATAGGGAATCACATCTCTTGCCATGCTAAACACCCGCTCTACTCCAACACTACCCCCTCGAACTGCGAGTATATCCCTAGCTATCCCAACTAAATTGGGGAATCTTCCAGCATTAATCCACCACTCCAGTATATTTGCCACGTAAAAAATCCGAGCTGGGCAGGCCTCACGTGTGAGATCCATAACCTCAAAGTCGGGCTCGGCCGGCTCAATCTCAGAATCGGTTTTGTGGTACGCTAAGGCCTTACTCAGGATAACTGCTCTGTGTCTCGAAGAGTAAAGGTGTTTGGATCGACTGTTCAGACCCCTCCGTGGAATTGACATGTCAGGTGCCTGATTATTTATTGGTGCATAGTACCCATCATAATACGCTATGAACTGCTTTTTATATGGCTTCTCATACTCCGTCTCCCCACTAGCATCAAGATCCCATTCTCAAAAAAGGTTCAGTTTGCAATAGGGATTTAGGCAAGTTCCCATGCCGAACAGACGACCTCATGGACTTTCCGTTTTACCATAGTAAGAGGCTGCCTTTAATTTAGCTTTCACTAGGCCCTCACGAATATCAACCTTCCATTGCATCCGCTTGCATTCTAACTTGGAAATTTGCATTTCCAAATGATCAAGATATCTTGATACACTTGAAACACTCGATGAATGGTGACGCCACGTGTTATTGACATCCACAAAGTGCAAAATCGTATTGGTTGAACTTCATCCAAGATGTATTCACTCGGCCTCCACTCTTCCGGGGTTGACCAGAGAGGCATAAACTCAGCATAGGTTTGTAACCTGTCCTTGGTGAATTCCCGTAGCCATACAGATCTCTCCAACATATTTATGGTTGAGTTCCACCCTGTTTTGACATCATAAAGTAGTGTAGTAGAGATCTTAACCTGGTTATGGTGTATCTCGATGAAGTGTTGACGGCATTGAGGTGAAGCACCAACCGCAATACTCATTTTCCGATGCTATAAACCATTATTAGCAGAATCTCTGACTAAAGGTATCTTAGTTGGGAACAAAGGGGAAAACACTTGGTTCTACATTCACATTGGCGCGCATTTAATTTGGCACAATGAATTTGTGCATATACACTTATGCGTATGAATTTGTGCGTATGCATTTGTAATATAGGTGCTAGGGTATGAGATCTTAGACATATTACCTTTTCTGCAGTTTTGTGAAAGCCAATATCCAATCTCATAACCTTCTCGGTATAGAAGCCTTAAAGCCAGACGGCATATGACCATCCCGCGATTTCACCTTCATCGAACTCATAAATACACAGAGGATAAGCTGAACAATATGGGCCATACATGGAATATGATTTTCCAATTGACACCATTCAAGCCATAGTAAACTCCAAGCATTATTGAAGGCTTCGGTGAGCATTCGGTTATTGCTGGCACTATCGGTGGTGAAACCCAGAATTCTATCCTGAATCCCGTATCCGGGTAGAACGGTGTTAATTATCCCTGCCATATTAACCCCTGAATGAGAACCGGTGATTTCCTCGAACCGAATCAGCACCTCCTCTATCTGCCAGCTATCCGTGATCCAATCAGCCACAATTGCTAAAAATGCAAGTTTGTTTGACGAAGTCCACGTATCGGCAGCCAGAGAAATCATTCCTGCAGCAGGTAGACATGTTCGAATATCATCTACCGTAGACTTGCCAAGCTATTTCAAATGCTGTGTTAATGTGGTTACGCTAGGGATTTCGACTCCAAGACGAATGTACTTGAAGACACGATGTAACCGGGGCACTGGGTAGGAAGACGGATCCTAAGATTGCGACCGGACCGAAGACTCAAAGTAGAAGTAAGGATCAAAATAAAGATAAAGATAATTCAAAGTAGAATCAAGCGGTAAAACTTAACATCCTTAAGCCTGAAAGCTTCACTCAATAGGTTCTCTCAAGGATCGTTGGTTATCAGAATAGGGTGTCTCTCGCTTTAGTTAAGTAGAATAATGTAAAGCCAGAGGACACCCGTCAACCATTCTGACCTTTCGCGAACACCCTGCTCAGCTCAGGACTGCCCAACTCACACGCCCAAAGTGGGTTAACACTCGGAGGCAGTCGGACAGCTCGGATATTAACTATCTCCACAAATAGGAAGTGCTTCCAGTGATGTCTCTCCAACTACATCTGCATGAGCGAAATCTCTTTCCTATCGCTAGCATATCAGTGGCCGACTGAAATGCCCACCGTAGAGATAATATCCATTGGGACTCACTGGCCCAGTGGTGGTTTCGTCTATACAAGCTAAGCAGTCTATCGGCAAATCTACTTGCCTATACTAAGCTTCTAAACCTGACTGCATGCTGCCACGATAAGAAATCTCCTGCTGCCTGACTGCATGGGCGCTACCCACAGTCAACCATGCGGGACCCTCTTAAATCGTGACAAGACTCACACCTCTAGAGTCCACTAATAACCCATGGTAATGCTAC
>Ga0307509_10006092_pt1 | contig 16406 bp, 8 predicted proteins | sample 10_EM_MG_FD_202245 | JGI IMG/M metagenome (GOLD analysis project Ga0307509, IMG submission 202245) | Populus trichocarpa ectomycorrhiza microbial communities from riparian zone in the Pacific Northwest, United States - 10_EM | ecosystem: Host-associated > Plants > Roots > Unclassified | place... | reverse complement strand
ACCTTGCTCAGGGCACGGTGGGTCTACCTGCTACCGTTTGTCATCATAATACGGAGACTGAGGACGGACTGCATATTCACCAATAACCCTACACAGGCAGCGAAGCTGTCCTCCAGATTCCGACCACCTGCTCCAATGTGGATCTCTGTATTGATTTTACCCAGCAAGGCGTGAAGCTTGCACCTGAGTATAGTGAGCATCCCGTCTGCGTATTTCGCTGAGAAGGGGTGGCTTGAATTCGGAGGGGTGTGTCACCACGGGTGAAGCTCAAGCCTCCCTTGGAGTCGCGCCAATGGCTGACTTGTGTCAAAGGACAACCATATGAGGCTGCGTATGAGTCAGAGTTTAAAACAAGGACAATTGACCAACAGCAGGGTTTGCGTGGATATTCACGCATTGTCATGTGTGTCCCAGATGGTGCATCATGATTCATCACTCGAAAGTCAGTAGCTATCACCTAAACCGCGCCTGGGGTTAAGCTGGCCCGTGGCCGCCATGATACTTGCCTATATCGTTCCCCGCTAGGTTTGTCACATAGGCGAAGAGTTGTTCAAAAACTAACCCTAACCTTAAAACGCAGAACGGCCTTTCTGCAAATTAAGGTTAGGGTTACTTAGACAAAACGCGCAAAGGGTCCAACCTCCGGATTCTAGTTTTCGTTCCTCGTCCTACTCAGAACGCCGATCCTAACCGTAATGGAGAGGCTTTCTCGAATACGTAGAGACCACTTCCCCGGATATGCACAGACGACGACTTTCCCGGAGATTCCAAGAGGATGCCTTCCCCAGACACGGAGAGACGACTTCCCCGTATACGCAGACAACGATGACTTCCGCGGAACGCAGAGACAGCAACTTTCTCCGGAGACCTAGAGACGACGAGTTCTTCGGATACGCAGAGACGACGAGTTCTTCAGATACGCAGAGATGACCACATCTCCTGAGACGCTGAGACGACGAGTTCTTCGGATACGCCCTGACGACTTCCGCCGATAGGCACAGAAGGCCACTTCTTCGGATGAGCGAGCAGAGACGATGACTTCTCCGGACACGCAGAGACGACGAGTTCTTCTGATACGCCGTGACGAGTTACCCGGACAGCCAGAGAAGACCACTTCTTCGGCTACGCAGAGACGTCGAGTCGCCTTGCTCGGATACGCGCAGACCACTTGTGTGGATACGCAGAGAAGACGACTTCTCCGGACAAGCAGAGACGACGAGTTCTTGGGATACGCCGAGACAACTTCCCTGGACACCCAGAGAAGACAACTTCTTCGGATACGCAGAGACGTCGAGTCGACTTCCTCGGATATGCAGAGATGACTTTCGCTGATACGCAGAGACGACGACTTCCCCGGAGACCTAGAGATGACGAGTTCTGTGGATACGCAGAGACCACTTTCGCGGATACGCAGAGACTACAACTTCGCCAGTCACCCAGGGACGACAACTTCTTCGGATAAGCAGGGACGACTTTCGCGGATAAGCAGAGACGACGACTTCCCCGGACACCTAGAGACGACGAGGTCTTCGGATACGCAGAGAAGATGACTTCTTCGGATACGCAGAGAAGATGACTTCTTCGGATACGCAGAGACGTCCAGTCGACTTCCCCGGGTACGCAGAGACGGGTTCCGTGGATACGCAGCGCGGTCGGCTTCTTCGGATAAGCAAAGACGTATTCCTCCTGATACCTGCTACCAATTGTCATCCTAATACAGTGAGTGAGGACGGACTGCATATTCACCAATTACCCTAACCTTAAAACGCAGAACGGCCTTTCTGGGAATTAAGGTTAGGGTTACCTAGACAAAACGCGCAGAGGCGCTAACCTCCGGATTCTAGTTTACGTTTCTCATCCTACTCGGAAAGCCCATCCTAACCTTAATAGGGAGGCTTCCGGGAATACGGAGAGACCACTTCCCCGGATATGCACAGATGACGACTTTCCCGGAGATTCAGAGAAGATGACTTCCCCGGACACCCACAGACGACGAGTTCTTGGGACACGCAGAGAAGACGACTTCCTCGGATTCGCAGAGATGACTTTCGCAGATACGCCGAGACGATGACTTCCCCGGACACCCAGAGATGACTAGTTCTTCGGATACGCAGAGACGACTTTCGGGGATAGGCAGAGAAGGTGACTTCTTCGGATAGGCACAGAAGGCGACTTCTCCGGATCTGCTGAGACGACTTCCGCGGTAACGCAGTGATGACGACTTCCTCTGATACCCAGAGATGACTTCCGTGGATACGCAGCGCGGTCGGCTTCTTCGGATAAGCAAAGACGTATTCCTCCTGATACCTGCTACCAATTGTCATCCTAATTCAGAGAGTGAGGACGGACTGCATATTCACCAATAACCCTAACCTTAAAACGCGGAACGGCCTTTCTGCGAATTAAGGTTAGGGTTACCTAGACAAAACACGCAGAGGCGCCAACCCACGGATTCTAGTTTTCATTTCTCATCCTACTCGGAAAGCTCATCCTAACCTTAATAGGGAGGCTTCCCCGAATACGTAGAGAGGACTTCCCTGGATATGCATAGATGACGACTTTCCCGGAGATTCAGAGAAGACGACTTCCCCGGACACCCAGAGTCGACGAGTTCCCCGGATACGCAGAGACCACGGCTTCTTTGGATACGAAGAGAGGTATTCCTCCTGATTCCTTCTAGCTTTTCTCATCTCAATACGAACAGTCAGGACATGCTGCGTGTTCAACAATAACCCAACCTTAATTTGCAGAAAGGCCTTTCTGCGTATTCAGGTTAGGGTTACTTACCCACACACTCAGCGACGCTGTCCTCCGGATTCTGACGACCCCTTCTCCTGCGAATCCTGATTAGGGTCAAAAGACAACTATTTGATACTGTGTATGACTCCGAGTTTAAAACAAGAACCATTAACCTATATTTGGGTTTACAATTGAATCTGTGTTGGTATGCGAGGAGTGCTGCGTGTGTCCGGGATCTAGCATCATGATTAATCACTCAGATATATCATGTCTGTAGATGTCACCTATACCGCACTGGGGGTTGAGCTGGTCCGCTGCCACCATGATCCTTGTGTATATCATTCCGACCAGCTAGGTCGCATACGCCAAGATTCAAAATTCATTCAGAGCGCGTTAAAGTACCTTTCGGATGTTTTATTCATAACACTATCGGAGTCAAGATTTAAACAATACAAGCTATGATAGCGAATACGGATTCTAGACACCCACGACCTATGCAAGGGACACCCACCATACCCTCCCTTACCGATTGGTTTTGGAAAGGCCAAACCAGTAACTAGGATGAATTCGCCAGCCCCCTTTCACGGTCAGTGCAAAGCCATCCACTATGAGCCCGCGCGCAATCTCATCTACAGTTGGTGGGCGTCCCAATCCCGGAATGTAGAGGTAATATGTTGACCCAGTGATCAAACTTCGGGAGAGATGCAGAAATGACAGCACCGATTCTCGTTTGGTACTGATCCACTCCCTTGGCTGGATTGGTCCGAGCTCTATCTTCCACCCTATCGCCGGTAGGCATTTGCGGGCCACCTGGTGAATTGTTAGAAGGCCACCATCCTTGACAGTGGGAAATTCGAACGCGTAGCTTACCTCCAGCCCTTGATCCTCCAGGCCCACCCCTGGTTCCTCATTGACCCAGTTGTATAGCCGCGCACGTTGCTCGGCGACAGAAATGTGTAATCCCAGGATGCCCGTTTCCCCCTCAATCGCTGCAAGAACCTCACGGCACCCATTTTCCCATACCTCTTTGTCGCCCACTGCTTCTCGGAGTTTGTCCAACCCAGTATGGGGCACAGGTGGGTGTAGCAGGACTCGGCCTAGAACGCTATCCAATGCCCTGAAGCCGTCCAACGATCTTGAATTGTGTAAAGCGCAAAAGAAATCCATCAAAAGTGATGTAATTACTCTATCCGGGAGCAGATCCTGCAGCACATGTAACCCGAACCGCTGGCCGGTGCCGATCTGAACTTCGTCCCCTTTCCTACGTTCCTTTAAATTACGGAGCCATATACCCACGTCTTCCACCTCATTCGCAGGCTCAACGTCCACAGACTGTATCATCGGGCTAATGTGAAGGGGGTGATGCAACCAGGGGAGAGTAACGGTTGGGTAGTTCTGTTCGGGAACTAATCGGAGCTCGTTGGGTTGAGGGCTAGCCTCCAGCACGAGTTTCTCCTCGCGGCAAACAGTCTCCCAGTTCTTCAAGGTATCATCTGGCAGAGGCTGGGTCCTCATCCAATACACGAGTTGGGCACCAGTGACGGTTGGCCAAGTGGCCCCGAACAGCCTGGCAACCGCCAGATGCCCACTCACATGTGTGAAGGACCACCAAGTGGGGGAAAGAGAAAGTGTTGTGGCAAGGTCACTCGTCACATGGCTAAACTTGGCCAGTTCACGGGCCGTCGTCACGACCCCACGTTCACCGACAGCGATCATAAGAAGCGCGGGAGCCCCGAGGCTTTGTGCCAGTGTTAAAAATGCCTCCCCATACCCTATACGGTCTCTAAAGGTCCTGAGCGTCGTACGCAATGCTTTCTCCCCGCCCAGGGTCTCATAGTAGAACTGCCATTCGGTTTCCATAGGGCCATCAGCAACTCTCTCACGAGAATGTTGCTCCCACATTGGCCTAATGGTGTTTTTATGGATCAGGTGGAGGGCAATTGTCGCCATTACCTGGCGGAGGGCGATCTGGCGGGCACCCTCACGGCAGACCTTCATCATGGCGTTGGCCCAAAGGCCAGCTGCCTTTGCAAGCAGCAGGCGGTTAGGCCGCAGCACAGCTTTGTTGACATCTGATTCCACTAGACTCACGTATCCTATCGGGAAATCCATATCTTCCGTGGAACAAATCTTGCCTAGTAAATCCAGGGCCCCAGCCATTGTCCTGGTGTTGGTGTAAAATCGGAACAGGCGCTGCACCGTCTCTCTATCCTGCTCCTTTCGGTGCTTACCCAAGAAAATCTTACTCTGCACGGCTCTGTAGTTCGTGACCTCGCACAACAAGATGAAGCCATCGCTGAAGTCTGTTACGAGCGGCTCAGCACTCGAATCAGTCTCTGAGGAAGAATCAGTCTCTGAGGAAGAATCGGTCTCTGGGGAAGGATCTGTCTCTGAGGAAGGATCGGTCTCCGAGGAAGAATCCGGATCCAGAGTTGTAACCGCGTGTCTCTTGTCTGTATTGTCTCGTCTTTTATGTGGCCCTTGAATGTTGGGATCAGCTTCCGCCGGGCGCTTCCGGATACCCGGCGGCTTACGCGCAGAGGCCGGGGGCAGCAGTATGCTGCTAGAAGGAAGCGCCTCACATCCTACGGTCCCGCTACCCCTATCTCTAGTGTTGGCCATCAGCTCCCCAGACGCTTGGCTGTCTTCTTCCTCCTCCTCCAGCCCATCAGGGTCTTCTTCATAGCCATTGTGAACAATGACTCCCGCTTCACTGTTTGCCTCTGCGTGGCTGAGTGCTTGGGGTTCCTCTGCACTCTGATGAGGTCGTTGTCCGGAAATACCGGTATGCATACCCCCTCCTGCCTCAAGCATGGGTGACCCATTTCTATCCGCCTCCATCAATGCCGGAAGAGCGGGCTGACCAGTTTCTTCAGAGCCTGCATCAGGTTCGCCTGTGTCAGCGGTTAGTAGAACAGGCTCGCTGTTGGCGTGTGGTGCACTCCTGAATGTAGTTCCATCCCGCTCCATGGATGCTGGCTGAGCTAACAAGCTACTTGCCGTCGAGCTTCCCTCGGATTCGCATGCAGCTGTATTCGTAGATGCATGCCTGTCATTCGCACATTGTGCACCCAAAGGTCCCACCTCAAGCTCCGGCCCCCTTGTGCTAACTGCCCCTGAGACCGGTGAAGAAATGTCTGGTTCAAGCGGAGCTCCGCTTCCATCTCTCCCCGAGCTGGACGTGGGAAACACGTCATAGCCGGCATTTCTCAGCACTGATCGGATGCGAGATTCAGACCAACAGCCCAGGATGCGGGCAACGAGAGAACAGGACTGCATAACGGTTCAATTAGAAGAATAACGGAAGGGCCGTGGAGTAGAATTCCAAACCTGTTCTCTTGCTGCAAATGCAGTAAGATCGTGTTCAGAGTGAAGCAACTGCGCCACTTGATCCGCTAGACCAATATCCTTTGCGCTCACGGTCAGTGCAACTGCCAAAAAATTAGGATTCGAGCCTACTTGTTCCATCTGGATGAGGCGTTCGTAAATTTTAGAACTAGACAGTTACGGAAACAGACATGCAGATTACTTTGGCATTTGCAGCTGTGTTGTCGTGGAAATGATGGGTGGGGTGGTGATGGAAGTGTGGGGTGGAAGTGGTGGAGGAAGGAGGGTGGGAGAGGGAAACCCAGTCTGGATAGTGAACGGGAATGAAAAGCTTGGAGGGTGGAAAAGAGAAATGGCGGGTTGCTAGGTGCGCAAGCGATGCGTGTGGCACCCATTCTTGAGCCTTCTTAACCGGCACCCTCACTCAAGCGGCGCGCGTGGGCCACAAACTCAATGCTCGCGATTGCGGGCACCACCTCTTGCATCTTAGGCTTTTGACATGACATGTGCAGGCCGCATGGCATTTGGGGCTGGAATCAGCCAGCCTAGCTGGAGGGCAGAGTCGTGCAACATTCCGAGTGATCGGACATGATCCCAAAATTATCGCCCTGCTCAAAATAACTGCTTAGATATTGATGTACTAGGGTGTGAGCAAAAGTATGGTGGAGCCTTGGCTGCCATTTACATAGAAACTCTGCGAGCCACGTTCGCCAGACTTACCCACAACCCCCGATACACTCCCGTTTGAAAAGTTCTCGTAACTGCACGGGTACCTTGATGTGTTTGTAGCTGTTCCTCGGCTGGCGCCAACATACCACTCCGGCCGCAACGACAAGAAGGTACCAGTGTGGTTACGAGAACCTTTCAAACAGTAGTGTAGATTGATTTGAAAACTCTCCCGCAGGTGAATGTTTGTCTTTCCCTACGGCTGGTCTGCTCGCACGATCCCTCTTGACGTCCTTGTGCAGTAGCCCTAACCTTAAGACGCAGAACGGCCTTTCTGCGTCTTCAGGTTAGGGTTACTGGGGATCTTGGACGGAAGTGCGATTCCCCGTATTTAGGCTACCCTCTCTAGCTAGACACATCAAAAGAGCTCTACGTCCACATTTGCCAACGATCGCGCTTCTGTTTCCTATCAAACTCTTTTCCCCGCCCGGCCTTTCCACAACGCTCACTTCACGGAAGCTTCCTACCGCTGCTTGTACCTCAGCAGTTTCCCCTAGAGTAGGCCAGACCTGCACCGGGTGGTTGGGGCGGTGCCGGCATCATGGAGACATCCGGTGTTTGTCTCTGATAGTAGTATCATACCTTCTAGGGGATTCTGGTTCTCATGAATTGCAGGTGTCCGTACGCCCCCAAACCCGCCAACTGAAAACCCTCGGGGGCTCATGGGGAGGACATCAAATGCGGATTTGGCGTGCGTTTTAGGAACCTTTACCTACTGTACGCATACCTGTTGATTAGAGTCATGGCACGCAGCTGCCATATGGTGGAGTAACCGTATCGTGGGATGTCAGGTTAGGGACAGGTGTGACTGTCACCATATCCAGGGTGGCTGGTGTCTCTGGTGTTTGTGTGATAGCTGGCCCACTGTGCGAGCTGCCACCGCGAACTCTATTTAGCCTCAGCGGCGTTCCTTTCTCTCTACGTCAGCGATTGGAGGTGGCGTCAAACAATAAACACTCTGCGGTTTTCCTATAACACACCCTCTGTTCCTGGCTGCTGATGACGCTGGCGACATCGTAGCAGGCCGTGTGCGGCTGCAGTTTTCCCTGCCGGAGGCCGGACCTCCATCAGAATATAACAGAACAACTTGCGAAGGAAATCTGACAAACACCAGCCGCCAATCCTCCGTGGCTATACACAGTCACCAGAAGTCACGGGAATTGAGTTAGGGGCCCTCGCGCACTGCTTACGAATCTGATTGCGTGCGGGTCGCTGTTATAACTCTCTGGAGTTGACTGCCACCCTCGTTGCTCGGCTGTCATTGAGGGTGTTGCTTCCCATCTCCCTCCAAGCCTGTCATTCCCATCCGTTCTTCCCACAGGATTTTCTTCCACCCTAGTTCCTCCACAACTTCCTCACCCCACTTCCGTCGCACTCCTACCGATTATTTCCCCAACACACCTGCAGACGCCCAACCAATCGGCGCGCCCGTTTACCTAACCGTCTAGATCCAAATTTTCAAGCGCATTATCGAGATGGAACAAGTATGTTGGAATTCAAATGTTTTTTTCGCACAAGCACTGACCCTGAGAACAAAGGGTGGCGATCCAGAGGAGCAAGTGGCGAGCTTGCTTCACTCTGAACAGGATCTCCGCGCATTTGCTGCATCAGAACAGGTTTGGAATTTTTCTACATGCCCTTTCCGTCATCCCTCCAATTGAAACGATATCCAGGCTAGTTCTCTTGTCACCAGGATTATCCGCTGTTGGTCTGATTCACGGATCCGATCAGTGCTGAGGAATGCCGGCTATGACGTGTTTCCCCCGTCCGGCTCGGGGAGAGATGGAAGCGGAGCTCCGCTTGAACCAGACATTTCTTCGCCGGTCTCAGGCGCAGTTAGCCCAAGGGGGCCTGAGCTTGAAGTGGGATCTTTGGGTACACAATGTGCGAATGATGTGCATGCATCTACGAATACAAATGCATGCGAATCCGAGGGCAACTCGACCGCAAGTAGTTTGTTAGCTCAACCAACATCCATGGAGGTCAATGGAACCGCATTCAGGAGTGCACCACGGCTCACCGCGGACGCAGGCGAACCTGGTGCCAGCTCGGGGACTGGGCGCAGCGACAGTGGGGAAATCAGTGGTGCGGAGGTGGATCACGAGAGCGACATGAGGGAGGACCGTGATGAACGAGATGCGGAGTACCAAGGCGAGAACTCTGATGGAGACGCAAGCACCATGGATGGATTCGTAATTTCCGACGATCATTCAAGCATGACTGAAATGCGATCTACGGATCGCTCTCTCTCACCCTCTCTTATCCCACCCGGTGCGTCGCATGTTGAGTGGGTCAATGTTTTCAGCCATACATATCACACCTCGCGAGACAACGAGGAGCGGGAGCTTAGCCTGGGCGGGAGGGTCCTGAGCCATAGTGAGGTTGACTCGCTACGGTCTGAATCACTTGGACCGTCAGTTCAGGCCACCCCGACGGTCTCCCCTGCTGTGGCCCAGCTTCCCCCAGCTAATGCCCTGAGTTCACCGAAGCGGCCCGCGGCGGCGGATCCCAACACTCAAGGGCCACGTAAAAGACAAGGTGTTGCGAGCGAAGGGCATGCCCTTATCAGGCGAGGGGCAGATTCTGCCTCTGGGCCCGAAACAGGCCCCGTGTCGGGGGTAACATATATCAGTGATGGCCCCATCCTGAAGTGCGATATCATCAACTATACGGCGGTACAGGAGAAGGCATTTAGGGGCAAGCACCCGAAGAAGCAGGATATGGGGAAGGCGCGGGACATGTTTGGATTTTACACGAATATCACGACAATGGTGCGGGCCCTGGATTTACTGGGAAGGATCTGCTCGGACAATGAGACCATGTTCCATTTAGACAGCGTGACTGTGGGTCACGCAAATGTGGCTACGGTTCAACCCCGCCCTGACGCCCTCACGCTGGCAAAAGGAGCTGGCATTTGGGCTAACAGTGTGATCAAGAAGTGCGAGGATCTTACCCGCCGGATCGCCCTCCGTCAGGTAATGGCGTTAATTACCCTTCACCTCATCCATAAGAATGTCATTCTTCCAATGTGGGAGCAGCGTTCTCCCGAGAGAGTTGCAGACGGTCGTATGAAAGATGTGTGGCAATTCTACTTCGAAACCCTGGGCGGGAAGGAGGAATTGTGTACGACGCTGAGGACCTTCAAGGACCGTATACGATATGGGCGAGCATTCTTCACCCTAACACAAAGTATTGGGGCTCCCGCGCTTCTCATGATTCCTGCCAGTGGACGTGGTGTTGTGGCGATTGCCCGTGAGCTAACCAACTCTAGTCATGTGATCGCGGACCTCACCACGGCACTCTCTACCTCCCACCTCTGGTGGTGTTTTTCGCATGCCATAGGGCATCTGACGGTTGCCAGGCTGTACAGCGGTGCCTGGCCAAGAGTCACTAGTAACCAACTCGCGTATTGGATGAGGACCCAGCCTCTGCCAGTCGACACCCTGCACGAGTGGGAGACCATTTGTGGTCTGGAGGGTCTCGCACCGCAGTCCCATATTCTACCCGACTCGCTCCGGTTGGTACCGCATGAGAACTACCCAACTGTTTCCCTTCACTGGCTGAATCATACCCTTCGAATTGCCCCCATGATAGCGTCTGTGGACGTTGGGCCTGCCAACGAGGTGCAAGACCTGGGCGAATGGCTCCTCGGTTTGGATGAAGGGGAAGCGGTCACTATTAGCACAGGTCAGAGTTTGGGGCTACACGTGCTGCAGGATCTGCTCCCCGGTCGAGTAATTACATCAGGTTTGATGGATTTCTTTTGCGCTTTACACAATTCAAGATCCTTGGATGGATTCATGGCTTTGGATAGCGGTCTTTGGCGAGTCTTACTGCACGGACCAGAGCCCCATACTGGGTTGGACAAACTCCGAGAGGCGATGGGTGACGTGGCATGGGAAAGGGGCTGCCGGGAGATTCTGGGGGCCATTGAGAGCCAGGGTGGGATTCTCGGTTTCCAGGTTTCGGTGGGGGAAAAATGCGCCCTGTTATACAACTGGCTGGGCGGGCTTCCGGGGGCAGAGCTTCAGAGTCAAGGTTTGGAGGTAGGTTACACACCTCATTAATCACCGTGCAGCATGGCATCATTCTAACTAACTACCAGGTAGCGCGCAGATGCATTCCAGACGCTGGGTGGGCCATAGATTTGGTGCCGCTGGATCCCCGGGAGGTCGTCTCTACCAAACGGGAAACCGCACTATCATTTATCAATCTCTCCCGAAGTCTGGTTACAGGGGCAAGATGTCAGCTCTACATCCCTGGGTTGGCGCGCCCAGCCACAGTTGATGAGATCACACGTGGGCTGGTAGTGGATGGGTATGCACTGGGTTTGGGAGAGGGGTGGCAAGTTCATCCTGGGTGCTGGTTCGGTCTGCCCGGCACCAATATGGAGGGGGTGACAGTGGAGGATTGTTAGATAGGGGTCTTGGGCGGAGCTCGTGTATGATCAGGATCTGTGTTCGCTTGTATATCTTGTATTTGTTAGATCTTAGCTCCTATAGCCTGATGGGACATTTGAACCGTACTCTAACGTGCTCTAGGTGAACTTGTACTCGCCACTTTCATCGCTTCCCCTTCAAATCTCTAGAGCCGGGAGCGGGGCGCCCTTCCCCTCGATGTGCCGGCTGAGACAAGGATTTCTGTATTGGGTGAATACGTTAGAACACACCATACCCAATTGATGTGCCCCGGGCATGTACAAACCACAGTAGGAATAAATGCGTGTCGTGCTTCGGGTATGCGGAATCATTTCGAACAAAGTTCCTAAAGGTGATTGACCTAATGATGGGAATATATAGGCTCGAAATCCTACAACTTTAGAGAGTCGGTCAAGGTACCGAACGTGGTTATTGTCCATGCTTCCGAGTGATCGCTCATGATGCCATGATTGTGGGAAGGATTAAAAGAGGGACGCGGTAGGCATCGGGGTGGATTGGATCAGAACTGACCCAACCGCCTTGGCAAAGAATACCTGCGTGAGCCGGATATTTGATGAGAACTCGAGCAAAATATTGGCCGTGTATGCAAGTTTCAGCGCACAGGTTTCGGCTGACTGCCGGGATAGGCACAACCCTAACCTTAATCGTCAGAACGTCCTTTCTGCGTATTCTGTTGAGAGTTTCTTGGGTAGATATGCGGTTATGCCGTCCTGCGGATTGCAGTCAGCATTTCACATCCAAATCGTCCCGCGGGCCGATCTGCGTACACAACAAATAACCCTAACCTTAATATTCAGAAAGATCTTCCTGGGTATTAAGGTTAGGGTTACTTATCCACACACCTAGAGATGCTGTCCTCCGGATTCCGACAACCCCTCCTCATGCGAATCCTGATGAGTGCCAACAGACAACCACCCGAGGCTGCTTATGAGCCGGAGTTTAAAACAAGGACCTTTGACCTATATCGCAAGTGTGTCCCTGATGGAGCATCATGATTCACCACTCGGAGGTTAGTAGCTATCAGCTATACGGCTCTTGGGGTTAAGCTGGCCTGCGGCCACCGTGGTACTTGTCTATATCGTTCCCACTAGGCTTGTCAAATAGGTGAAAAGTTCAAAAACTAACCTAACCCTAAAACGCAGAACGGCCTCTCTGGGAATTAAGGTTAGGGTTACCTTGAAAACGAGTAGGGGCCAACCTCCGGATTCTAGTTTGCGTATCCCATGGTATGATACTCAGAAAGGCCATACTAACCTCAATGGGGAGGCTTTCCCGAATCTGCAGAGACAACTTCCCCGGATAGGCAGAGGTGACTTCCCTTGATACCCAGAGACGACTACCTTAGATAAACAGAGAGGGCAACTTCTCCAGTCACGCAGAGACGATGACCTCCTCAGATACGCTGAGACGACTTCCGTGGATAGGCAGAGACGACTTCCGTGGATAGGCAGAGAAGATGAGTTCTTCGGATATGTAGAGACGACGTTCGTGGGTGGGCAGAGAAGACGACTTGCGTGGATGCATGCAGAAGGCGACTTCTTCGGATATGCTGAGACGACTTCCGCGGATAAGCAGAGACCTCGAGTTGACTTCCTTAGATAGGCAGAGACGACTTCCGTGGATGGGCAGAGAAGACGACTTCTTGGGATACGCAGAGACGCCCAGTGGACTTCTTCGGATATCCAGAGACGTCGAGCCGGCTGCCCCGGGCACGGAGGGAAGACTTCCGCCGGTGGGCGGATGCGACCGCTTCCTCGGATACGCAGAGCAGGCTTCCAGGGATGCGCAGAGATGACGAGTTCTTCGGATACGCAGAGAGAACGACTTCCTCAGATACGCAGAGAAGATGACTTCTTCGGATATGCAGAGACGTCAAGTCGACTTCCGTGGATACGCAGCGCGGTCGACTTCTTCGCATAAGCAGAGACGTATTTCTCCTGATACCTGCTACCGTCTGTCATTCTAATACAGAGAGTGAGGACGGACTGCATATTCACCAATAACCCTAACCTTAAAACGCAGAACGGCCTTTCTGCGAATTAAGGTTAGGGTTACCCAGATAAAAACGAGCAGAGGGGCAACCTCCGGATTCGAGTTTGCGTATCTCATGGTACTCAGAAAGGCCATTCTAACCTTCATAGGGAGGCTTTCCCGAATCCGCAGAGACGACTTCCCCGGATAGCAGAGGTAACCTCCCTTGATACCCAGAGACGACTACATTAGATGCAACTTCTCCAGTCACGCAGAGACGACGACCTCTTCAGATACGCAGAGGCGACGACTTCTTCAGATAGGCCGCGACGACTTCCGCGGATACGCTGAGGCGACTTCCACGGATAGGCAGAGAAGAAGACTCCTCCGGATACCCTGAGACGACTTCCGCCGATAGGCAGAGAAGACTACTCCTTCGGATACGCAGAGACGTCGAATCGAGTTCCTCGGATACGCAGAGACAACGACTACCTCTGATACACAGCGACGGCTTCCGCGGATACGCAGAGTAGACGACTTGTTAGGATACGCAGAGACGTCGAATCGAGTTCCTCAGATGCGCGGAGACAACGACTTCCTCTGATACACAGAGATGACTTCCTCGGATATGCAGAGACGACTGCCGTGCATAGCCAGAGAAGACGACTTCTTCGGATACGCAGAGATGCCTTCCGCGGATACGCAAAGAGGTCAAGCCGACTTCTTCATCGGATACGTAGAGACGACTTCCGTGGGTAGGCAGAGACCACGACTTCCTCTGATACACAGAGACGACTTCCGCGGATACGCATAGTTGTCAACTCCTGCGGATACGCAGAGACGACGACTACCTCTGATACACAGAGACAACTTCCGCGGATACGCAGAGTAGGCGACTTCTTCGGATACGCAGAGATGTCCAGTCGACTTCCTTGGCTACGCACAGACGACTTTCGTGGATACTCAGAGAAGAGGACTTCATCAGATATGCAGAGACGTCGTGTCGACTTCCTCAGCTACGCAGAGACGACTTTCGCGGATAAGCAGAGACAACTTCCTCGGATCCACAGAGACGGCTTTCTCGGCTACTCAGAGCCAACGACTTCCTCGGATACAGAGACGACCTCCGCGGATACGCAGCGACGTATTCCTCCTGATGCCGGTTAATGTTTGTCATCATAATACAAGTGAGGACGGACTGCATATTCACCAATAACCCTAACCCTAATACGCAGATCGTCCTTTCGGCATATTCAGGTTAGGGTTTCTTAGCCAGATACGCAGAGATGCTGTCCTCCGGATTTTAGGCTGCGTTTTATATCCAAATCCTCCCCTGCTCTGGTTTGCCTACGCAAAGGTTAACCTTAACCTCAATACGCAGAACGGCTTTTCTGCGTATTCAGGTTAGGGTTTCTTCGCTAGATACTCCTCCGGAATTCAGTCAGCATTTCGCACCTGAATCCTGGCGCAGGCTGGTCTGCATACGCAATGAATATGCAGGATATTTTATTTGATAAAGTCAGGAAGAGCCAAAAATAAACTTGGTTTTGACTATAATTGGTTGAGTGAGGGCGTCTTATTGTGAGTCTGAGACGAAGGACAAAGGAAAACTCTGATTTCACCGTGCTAGTGGCAAGCGAAAAAAAGGTAGTCTAGTATACCTGAGTGTGACAACCCTTTCTCTTATTCTGGCCAGCTCAATAGCACAGGCAAAAATAGGGCTCTTTGCATACTCGGTTGCTACTCATCTATCTGAGGACGGCCAACTGGTTGCGGATTAATTATCAGAGCCTATTTGAACCCTAACCTTAATACGCAGAGGGCAGTTTCTGCGTATTAAGGTTAGGGTTAAAAGACCTGAGGCGTGCGGGTCGTCTGGACCAGGCCTGGTATTGGTTTTTGAAAACCACTTCCTGACAGTCCGGCCCACCAGTGACTGAAGAAGCCTATGTCTGTCTGCCATAACCCAAGCCCGACAAACTGGCTAGTTGGGATGATTGTTCATAATAGAATCTCCGATAGGTAATATCGTATACTTGAAAATCAATCTTTGTTTGAGTCTTTGTTTAAGTGCGCTGAACATATGGCTCAGATGTCCATTCAAGTACGTGAAACCCTCAATTCCCCTGTGGGCGGGTGAGACATGAAAGCTGAGTATCAGAAACTCTCAAACTTGAAAGAGTTCCAGAAGGGCCTATATAGGACCAGTTTGTACCTCGAAGTTAGATTATCATACAGCAGTAAGACTCCGGTACACAACAGCTTATATCAGAACACAGATACTATTCAATACGCAAATACCGAAACTCTTCATTTCACCCGTATCGAATTCTTGCCTCCACGCCCTGATACAATATTTCTTGTTCGAAATCTGTCCTCTGGCACCACCCTAGACTGGAAACACCATACCAGGTAGCTGACCTATATAGATACAAGAGAGTCCGTGAGGTGAATAGGTACACAGAACCAAAGGTTCACGACCTTGAGCTTCGGTCATTAATATCCTTGGAGGATCGGACATTTTCGACACAGAACAACGTTTGACTTCCCAGATCCAGTACCAGGCGCACAGAGATACATAATTATGTAAGCAGAATAACTACTATTTGCTACGAACACAGTTACTAATTTTGCATTGTGTGGAGCGTACAGATATCTTGAGAATGCCGAAGCCATCCACAGCCCAGATTGCTATCAAGCTCGGGTATCCGAGTGTGCGGGACCCTGGCTACGGACAATGGAGTTCAAACTTCAGACGGAACTGGCTCATTCAGCAGCACCCAGCCCTCATCGATGGACCTAAAGCTCTTAAAAACAGCGATAGGATGGTTGATTGGGAAACCGGGCTCAGTCAAATGTACACTGACTATCCAGCTGAATGGAATTTGGCAAAATTTGCTGACGTAGCTGATCGTCGGGATCATGCTGAGCAATTTTTGATTGCCCAGTCTAAGAGCGCCCGCTCGGAGAGGGACGCCGCAAGGAGGGCAGCTCAGCGGGTGGGTCCGGCACCTCAGGTAGGTGCGGCAGCTCCCGGGGTTCCAGTACCTCCCGGGGTTCCAGCAGATCTCGTGGTTGTAGCACCTCAGGTGGGTGTGGCACCGGAGGGGGTTCCTGTTGCTCACCAGGACCAAAGAGCGCTCCCGGATCCGGCAGCTCACCCGGATCCTGCAGCTCAGGCAGCTGCACAAGCTCTGGCAGCTC
>Ga0307509_10006091_pt1 | contig 16407 bp, 21 predicted proteins | sample 10_EM_MG_FD_202245 | JGI IMG/M metagenome (GOLD analysis project Ga0307509, IMG submission 202245) | Populus trichocarpa ectomycorrhiza microbial communities from riparian zone in the Pacific Northwest, United States - 10_EM | ecosystem: Host-associated > Plants > Roots > Unclassified | place... | reverse complement strand
GGTAGTTGTTCTACCAGGGCCATTGGGCGCGGTCAGGAGGAAGAGTATTTCTCTGGGTGTTCGGTTGCTAGGGTTAGTGCACCGGAAGGCACCCGTTGCCGCCCGGTGTAACATGGTTGCGCCCTGTAGACAAGTCCCCATGCAGATGCACCCAGAACTGGAGTTTACGTTATAAGCGCCTGGACCGTCCGGCGGACTGGGTGTACAGGACGTACCAGGGCATAGGGTGTTTTTTTTACTGATGCTGGTATGAGCACGCTGGAGTCCGCCAGGGGAGGAGTGGGAAAGGTAAAGGTATCAGGTGGAATTGGGACGGAATAAGGCTGGGAGAAGCGCGTTGGGTGCTGAGGACGGAAATAGGGGCATTGGGAGGCACCTGATGCAGGAAAATAGAAAATAGAACGCTCGGACAATCAGGGCATACGGGAGGAAGGGGGCGGACACTGTGGACAATAAGGACGTACAGAGCGCAGAGGGCAGACGCACCCCATCCGAACACGCAGTTTATGCCTTCAGAGCAAATGTTTTTTTTGCTAATGTGGTTCCTCGCTTCGCACGGCAAACAACAATTATGGTCTGGGGTGCCATTTATCGCAATCGAAAGGGGCCTTTAATCATTTGGGATACTTCGAGCTGAGGGCGTCTCAATAGTATAACTTATATTAAGCATATAATACGTCCCCACCTATATCCTTGGTGGTCTAGCCTCGTGCAGGCTGGAAATACAACATCGGGATATGTTTATTTCCAGCAGGATAATGCCCCTGCCCATGGCTCTCGCTAGACACTTGCTACTCTCCAGGAACTCGGCATTGGAAACTATCTTTTCCCCAGACCTGCCACTTCCCCTGACATGAGTCCTATCGAGGCAATTTGGTGCCTTCTCAAACGTTGTATCTCTCGCCGTGACCCCCGCCCTACAACAGTTCCTGATATCCACAAAGCTATATTTGCTGAATGGGAAAATATTACCCCTGCCGAAATCGCACAACATACATCTTCGATGCCTGACCGTATATCGGACCTTTTAGCGACAAATGGTGGTCATACTCGGTGGTAGCCCTTTCCCCCTCCAGCTCTCTACATATCCCACTCCCATATACATCCACCCCCATCCTCCCACACCTGCCCTCCTAGCACCCTCCTTAGTACTCCCTTTAGCACCACTCCCCTTAGCACTCCCCTTAGCACTCCCATTAGCACTCCCCTTAGCACTCCCTTTAGCACCCCCACGTTTCCGCATCTCTATACCTGTACTTGGGTACTCGGAAGTTAATAAAACTCAAAAATTTAACCCTTGTCTCCACAGAGATTCGTATGAGATCAGCGGAAATATTTTTCTCGCGTTTATCAACTCTCCTGGCCTTTGGCCTTTTTCATATATCTACCCCCCTCTGCCCCCTATGCCCCGCATATCCCCCTTGCCTCTGCCCTCCATGCCCCCATATCCCCCATGCCTCCAGTACCCCCAATGCCTCCCAGATCCCCCATGTCCTCTATATCCCCATGCCCCTCGTATCTAAGTCGAGTCTCCCATGTTTCCAATTCCTTTCATGCCCGCCATGCCCCATCCGCTGAGCCCAGTTTTTCTTATTTTTATAATTATTATGATTCTCACGATTATGAATTTTGCACAAATCATGTTTTGTTGATTAGCTTGATATCTTATTCCACGCACAAGTATTATTATGATTATTATATTAAGTATTATTAGCTAGTTTGGACACATTAAACCTATCTACTCTATCATTTATCCTACTAGTAACTTGGTTTTCCCGAGTGGTTTCTTCGCTATCATGCCCGATCACTCAGTGCAACTAGTGCTGTTTTAAGATGCCCTGTAACACTGTCTCTCTTTCCAGACATTGTGATCGCCCGATCGCCTTACCCCCGTTTCACCGCGGCTAGTTTCCGGTTTTCAATGACCCCGGCGAGTGCTTGTAAGAGTGCAGTAAGCTCACCATGCGGTATTTCTACTCGTACATACTTTTTACTCAAGGCCTACTACGGTAGTTAGCCTTGCTAACCTGGCCAACTTACCATATGTCCATTGTAACGCCAGCCCACAATTGCACAGGAACCAATACTATACACGAGTAAATTGTGTAGACCCACTATTATAATATACCGGTGCGTATTAAATCTACCAAGGCAGGTGATACCGTACCATACTAATTCTTCTTATGTATATAGACTAAGCCGAATTACGGTAACGGGTCACAGGCAGAATGACAAGAAGGCAAAAGGAACAGAATAAGGCAGGGCTAACCTAAATCCTCCCGACGAACACAACAAAAAAAGATCCATTATGATATTCCAAAATAATATTTGATTGCTTGCGATCAATCCCTTGCCGTACAGTACAGCATCATAGTAATATTGATATTATCATACCAGTATGATATTTATTTATTTAAACTTCCCTCTCGCCATGCACAAGACAAGCTCCATGCTCAATTCAGTTTCCTCATCTCACCCGCAGATTGACCGATCGATCCCCTTACTGCGAGGCCACTTGTCTGTCCGTCCCCGAAGGCGTACAGGTACCGGTACAGTACTGAACCAAATTCGACTCAACTGAATAAATAGTATTGGGAAGGAAAGAGAGAGAGAGAGGAAAATAATAATAATAATAATATCCACCTGCATGCATATACAGAAAGCACGCACAATACAGTCCTGAAGATCCCGTCCATCCACCCCTCCTTCATCATATCCGTCTTGCTCGTGCAAGGTTTCATAAAAAAACCCCCCTAAAAAAACAGAAGCAAAAGTACCACCACTGCCGCCGCCTGTTCTACCGGTATCGTAGTTAAGAAGTAAAAAGTAAGGTAATGTAAGGAAGAAAAGGGAATTGGATAAAAAATAGAAAAAGGTGAATATCAACATAATAGGAAAGAAAAGAAAAGAGTAAAAAGACTACAAGCAGTGATACCAAAAACGAACAATAATCTCAACACCTTGCTTCCTCTTCTACTCAAACAGGAGCTTCTGATTTTTTATAAAGGAAAAAAAAAAGAACTTAAGATCAGACCAGATAAGAGCTGTGGGAAAGTAAAAAGAACAAAAGCAGACAGAGCCATACCCACCCAGACAGAAGAAAAAGAAAAAAACAAGAGGGTATTGAAACCCATCATTTCATCCAAATTACACCCCTAACTGCAAGGAACAAGACGCCCCCCGAAATAAGTAATTAACAACTAGGGAATATAAAAAGGAAAATGTTGTATTTTTCCCAGAAAGCTAACCACCGCGACCAATTAAATTTCCTTTTTTCCCCTCTGTGAACCCCTCTCCTTGACACGTATGAATAGTTGAAGCCTAGAAATCACACAGCACGTTGAAAGTGATGAGAAAGAAAGAAAGACATGAACAGTGTTGAATTCAAATGAATCAATTGTTTGTGAAAAGAGGAAGCGATCAAGACTTCAAGTAGCCTTCTCAGCCCTATCAGGTAGTTGTACACTCGCACCATTCTCCGATGACATTTTAGGTACAGTGTCATCGTCAGAGATAACTTCGCGAGTAAGCTCAACATAGTCATACTAGAGATCCATTAACTCTTGGCATCATTCAAGACACAAAAGGGAATACATACCGCGAACTCTCCGAGCTCAGCATCATCAATACCAAGAATCTCGGCCTCCTCGGTAGCACGAAGGCTCAACCCAGGAATAAGATTCATGATGAAGAGGATGATGCAAGTACCTCCGAAGGAGTATGCGAAACCCGCAGCGGAGTCCGCAACTTGATATCCAAGTTGCTTGTAATGTCCGTTCAACCAACCTCCAGGAATCACGGTAGAACCGTCAAGATGTGCAATGTAATCACTACGTGGGATATGTTAACGCCAGTATGGTAAAAGTTCTGGAAAAATGGTTCAAAACATACGCTGCGAAGAAGGCTGTTAGGATATTTCCTACAATACCCCCGACACCGTGCTCGGCGAAGATATCCAAAGCATCATCTACGCCAATAACAAACTTGAGCTTAGTAGCATAGTTACAAGCGGCGCCACCAACAATGCCGTAAATAACAGCAGCCCATGAGGGAACCTGTGAAAAATTAGCATAACGCGCACAACACATTTTTTCTCTGTTAATAACCCACAAATCCAGATCCGGGGGTAATAGCAACCAGTCCGGCAATGACTCCTGAACAGAATCCCACAGTAGACCACTTCTGCTCCAAACGGTAATCGAGAAGACACCAAGTAATTCCTCCAACAGATGCAGCCAAGTTAGTGACAACGCAAGCCATAACGGCTCTCAAGTTGCCGGCAAGAGCAGATCCCCCATTGAAACCAAACCAACCAACCCACAGAAAAACCGTACCGAGGACGATGTGAGTGACATTGTGTGGGCGGTAGTTTAACTCGTGTGTTCCATGGCCTCGTCGCTTTCCCAGCATCAGAGAGTAGGCCAGGGCAGCGGATCCGGATGAAATATGAACTGGTGTTCCACCAGCAAAATCCAATCCACCCATCCTCATCGACCATCCCGAGGGATTCCACGTCCAGCATGCAATAGGGTCGTAAATCAAAGTAGCCCAGACAAACATAAAAACCACACAAGGCAACATACGACCTCTCTCCGCAGCAGCACCAATAGCCAGAGCAACCCTAAAGCGATCTCCGAATTAGCCAACAACCAAGTCCCACGATAAATAGGCAGAAAATAATAATTTTCAACAGGAAAAGTACATACGTAATAGCAGAAAACATTCCCTGATAGACAGCAAACAGCAGGTCCGGAATTTTCTGACTTCCAACAGAGGGATAACCAAGGAGTCCTTTGAATCCGAAATTGTCCAAGTTTCCAATGAATTTTGTACCAGTATGCGAGAAAGCCAAGGAATAACCCCAGAAGAACCACTAAAACCCCCCAGGTCAGACCGTTTCCCATACAGAAAGGTCAAATAAAAACTTGAGAATGACACTAGAACCAACCTGAAAGCTAACTACAGCGGTTGCCATCATTGACAACCAGATGAGAGAAAGAGCCGACTTTCTTCTCGCAAGTCCCGAATAGAAGAATCCGACACCCGGAATCATTAACAGGACAAGCGCAGTCGAGGTCATGACCCAGGCAAAATTGCCACTCTAATAATCATTCAATACCAGTCAGAAACATGTAACTATTGAATTACAAGGCAAGTGGCCACAAAAATAATAGTGATAATAATGATTAAAGGAACAAGTGAATGGATAGGTCTGAACCTACCTCGTACCAAATGTTCAGATCCTGAGTGAGTGAATCACCCCCGAATGGTGTGGTGCCATTGAAAGGAACAAGCACGGCGTAATTGAGATGATCTAGGTCACCCATTGTGGCTAAGCTCTACTACTCGTATATATTCCCGTTTGAAGTTGAAGGTTTATCTTGGCGAAAGTAGCCAAGTGTCAGGGCGAAATGTAGAGAGAGGGCGGTGATACGGGAGATCACAGCTACGACACTCGTACAAGTATGGTGATGAAGCGGAGGGGTTGGTTGGACAGTTGTAGGTTGGTAGGTGCAGTACCGGTAGACAGGTGGTAGGTAGGTCTGTCGGACAAAACAGTAGAAAACGGGGAGAGAAAAAAAGGGTTCGAATAAAACGTGCACGGTATAGGGCAACGAATTAGTTGTTTGTATTAAATTTCCTTTTCTTTTTCCCTTTTTCTTTATTATCTTCTCGCAACGCACGCTTTCTGGAGTGTCGAATAACTAGGGCCGGCCGCACGTTGGTTGGGTAGGGCAGTAGAGAACGACAGACACAGGCAGAGAAGGGGTTCTGCGAGGAAGGGGAAAAAAAAGGAAAAAAAAGAAAAGATACAAAAATTGACGGTTCGCAAACAAGCAAGCCCTTCGCGCACACCTGTGAGAAGAAGAAAGATAACTCGTTGTGTGGGCGAGAGATCAGGAAGGAGAAGAGGGAAAGAGAGAGGAAAAAGGGCCAAATGAAAAAGGACCGGGGCAGCGATAGTTATATCATCAAGGAAAAGGAATAGCGGCGCTGTATCGTAGAAGAGGTAGGAATATCGACGGTAGTGGGGGGACCCCCCTTCCCGGGCCATTGGGGAGGGGGGGGTGGCTATTGGGGGTCCCATCCTTTGGTTTCTTTTTCTTTTCCTTCTTGCAGACCCCCCCCCCCCCCCAAGTCGAAAGGGGGCACAAAGGAAAAAAATAAAAAAGATCCTGGACGCCCAAACAAAAAAAGTACCGTTTTTCACCACAACCCTCGCACTTGCAGCAGCCTTCCTGCTGTGGACACATCGAGGCTGCGCTTCCTCGCTTCATTCCTTCTTTCGTTCCTTCCTTCCCTTCCTTCCCTTCTTTCCCTGGGTCACGGACTCACTTATTTTTAATTTTCAGACAATCTCAGGTCGACAATAGTCCTCCCCCAAACTCAACTGTCTCAGCGCTATTCCGATGTTCCTTCCTTCCTACAGTAGTCACAGCCTTAGGGGAAGATGGTATCATATCAGCAAAGTACTCGAGTACGACGAGTATCCTGCCAACGAATGCTGTACAGTATTCGTAATCAATCAATCAACTAAACAAGGACGAGACGAGGCAAAACGCTTGGACATCGGAAACAGCTCAGGTAACTCACATCTGACACAATCCATAATATCCTTAATTGCTGTAAAACGAATGTTTAAAGTACTATGATAGATACTAGTATCAATATACGATACTTCATTTGCAATGACATCCAACTACAACACTGCAAAGTGTTCAACCCTCCAGTTCAAATCTCACCCCTCATGGCCACGAGCACTGCAATCCAAGAGGAATGAACAAATTAAAATGAAATAAAGAGGCGACATATCTCAATGGGCAACTCGTAGAGGAGCCGATGATGCCGGCCCTTTGGCTGGTGATGTATACAGTACCCGTACATTGGGGGGGATTGCGCAAAGACACGACATTTGCTACAGTACGGGGTCCTGCGGAATTGGGCATCATAACCAGACTGCCGTTTGCTACCATGGCACTGATTGCGAACCAGAGCCCGTCCCCACTCAATGAGTGCCCGGGAACAAGGGTTCACAAAGCACACATGCAAAAAACCTGTGCATATTCGAGGACTCATACAAATTTACAACCCCCTATTTCCGGGCACAGACAGTACTTGTTGCCCGGGACAAGTATGATATTATAGATATTATTTACGGAACCACTAAACCTTATTATTTCTAATTTCCGCTTTCTAGCGCATCCATCACATTCACTCCAGACAATATAGTACCTCCAACAGAGGCATACCCTGTCTGCCCTGGCAGACGGAAAAAGACTCACCTTGCCTATTGTAGCTTACATAATTGAACAAACTCTGATGGACCCTGAACAACCCCGAAGTCAAAACCCCGGGCACGGCTCCACTCACGGCTAGGTGGGACATGAGGGCGAAGAAGAAATGGAAGGTCAGATCATGTCTGATAGATGTTTTGGAATTCGGAGGGTCCTGGTGAATGGGGCATACCGTGGTGTCCCGTCATCCGGGTTGTCATACGCCGTGCACCGTACAGTAAAGTTACTACCGGCTTCTACTACTCGAGTACTTATTACCGTACAGTAATCCCAAAAGTTATTAACCATAAACCTGCGCGCCAAGCTCTAAGGACCAGCCCAAAATCTGCGAGCCTGCGAGCACGATTTCCAGACGCTTTTGTTGTAATTAATGAGGAGGTGTGCAGACGGCACGCTAAGCCAAATAAGTATTTTTATATATTTTTTAAATACCGGTATTCAATCGTCCTTCTGTGGGTGTGGATGCCCGAGGTGCACTCGAGTAGCGCACTAGTACGATCGCACAGTACTGTGCTATCAAGGGAATTACCGGTAGACTATAGGTACTGATAAGGCCTTGTGTCTTGCTCAGGGTGAGTTATGCGTGCTATGATGGGAAGTAAATTTACTAGTGCATGTACTCGAGTACTTTTCCTTGACCCGTTGCCAATGAACGGCATAGTCGCCCCTTGTATCATGCGAAATTCGAGCAAGGAGGGGCCAAAAGTCGTGGAGTGTCCCGAGTCCCTGAATGTGAGCACTCACAGCAGTAGACTATCCCGGCAACAACTTGGACTTGATTCCCCAGAACACTATTGATCGTAGTGAAGCTCTAATCCTAATGTCGGCACTTTATCCGAACTCTCTTTCGCCAGAGGAGTTGAGTATGGTAAAAACTTGATCCGGGAAGTAGTCTACAGTATGATAGATAGAATTAGATTATACTCGCATTGCAGCTAACCACTGTACTCGAGTACAGTACTCCATCTCTCTGCCCCAGTACCAGTGATCGGTGCAGGTATCATGCTTCCAAGCCACTAGCACCAAATCTGTGTTTTATCCACCTTTTTTAAGATCTCAATCAAATTGAGTTACTGGTTGTGGTATGGTGCCAAATTCAACCTTGGATGTCCCCATCGCTGGGGCACCCACCAACCAAAATACCTGTCGGCATACGATCGTACTGTACTTTGCCACTGCCAAAGACATGGCTACTATCATGCCCGATCACAGTGTGGGCAGGGGAACAAAGAAGGCAACAACCGACCAACCACCCAAAACCTGGCTCAATTGAATCGTCAAGCATCTCCTCCACCCGCAGTCAAAAATGAATAATTTACTGGGTACAAGCATTATCCATGACAGCCAGGAGAAACCCACACACACACACCCTCGTATCATACCGGTACCACAACATATCATAATTACTTTCCCTCATAACTGAACCCAGGTCCAACTACAAGTAGCCCGCTTCTTTCCATCCCATCCACGCGATGCCCGGACGATAAGGGCTTCCAATGCTATTGGTCAGACGCAACTCGTACCTGACAAACCAGCCACTTTTCATATAAGTCTTCTTTGTATTACCTGCTCGGTAACAACAGAAAGGAAACAAAAAGTTGTGGGAATCAAGGGGAGAAGAGGGAAAAGAAAGGAAAAGAAAAAAAGTCCAAAAAAGGAATTATTCTTCCCCATTTCTGCTTAATCCTGGCTACCTTCCCAGTGAGAATAGGGTTTGCTTCTCCCTTTGTCTCTGAGCCTCTTTCTTTCTTTTCTCTTTCTCTTGATGGCAATTTGCTGTTTCAGTTATGGTTACGAGGTAGAGAATCCAACTTTTCGATAGAAGGAATACGGTACAGCGGAGGGAGGGAGGGAGGGAGATACCGGTATGGCGAGTACTGGTAATTTCCTAACGTTTGTGAAACGGACTGCTATTGTATTGCATACGGGCCCGGGATTGGCCTGACCCCGGACTTTTGGTGATATGCAATGGCAGTCCATTTTGCAGACGTCAGGAAATTGCGAGTACACCAGTTTGCCGGGGAGTACCGGGTCCGCGGGCTTTGTTCTGCAGCGAGCGGCAGCGACTTTTTGACAGACCTGGTGGGGCGAATCTCCGTGATAAGGTACTGTACCCAGAAAAGTGCACCCCGATAAAGAGTAAACAAGTAGGCAGGCAGGCAGACACATCATAAAATAGAGAAAAGTATGGTGATAATTGCACCAGAAGAAAATCAGCCTAAGCTGATGAAGTGAAGGTACAAGTATAATTGTGCCTCTATAATAAGATGGCCTTGTCAGCTGGTCATCGATCAAAGCTTGACATGCTAACCTGATCTTCAATTTTCCCTGCTTCTGCCTCCCCTTCGCTCCTATCCTATCCGCCTCCTCCTCTTCCCTCCTCTTCCGCATCCTATCGAAATCGAAAGAGAAAAAAGAAAGAAAAATTCCCCACAAAAAAAATGACAAGACCTGGGGCATTGCCTTTCTTCCTTCTTCCCACTGACCTGGATACGGCGACATCCGTGATACAGCATGAAGCCTGGCGAATTTTTCCTTTTCGAACCCACAAGCAACGAAATCAAATTGAAACAAAACTGTGAGAAAAGGATACGAAAGCCTTAAGCGATAAATCGCACAAATCCTCCCTCTCCCTCTCTCCCTCTCTCTAACTCGTGCAGCACAGCACAAGTACGAGACTGGATCATGAATACCGGCAAGACCAACCAACCAACAGTGCAACTAATGACCGTTGGTGGCCCTTATCAACGCGCTAGAAATTTGTATCGTAAGATAGATAGATATCGGGAGACTCGGCGTTCATTCTCTCATTTTCGAAGGGGTGGGGAGAGAAATAAGCTAATTAGCCTTGGCGCGCCAGGCGGTCTTTTTTTTTTTTTGGACTTTCCAACTTGAGGTTACAGTAATTGTGAGCTTCATTGTAAGTTGTCAAATAACTAAGCAACGATGCCAATGAATCAATGAATGGATCCCACGGCTTGGGTACACCGCTGGGTGGTGGGCGGGGGAGGGGGCAGGATCGTACGCTAGGACAGGGCGGGACAGGACATGCCGGGATACTCGAGTAGAGAGGCAGCAGGATGGCGAGGAAGGGAGAGGGAAAAGTGATTCGGCTGATATGAAACGGGAGTAACACATGCTCATGATATCGACCGCCGTTATTGTATCGTTATTGTCGAAGTAGGGGGTGCCGGCTTCCAGCATCTATCTATAGACCGATTAATCGAGTGATGGAGAGCTTTAGAAAACACATTAAACTTTAATAGGAGGAAAGGGATGTTGCTGCAGAATGGCTTTTGAGCGAACGTGCAAGTACCATTGGAAAAAATGTACTATCCCTCAAGTTAAGTCAATCGCCATATGCACTCTGGAGAGGGCAGATGCCTCTGCTAATGCTACTTCTTCCCTATCACGATGCCGGGCTGCGCGGGTCAACTCCCCAACCAACCCCCAACTATGGCTAACTCCAATCACAACCCAAAAGCTCGGGAGCTTCTGCAAAAGGGCTCATCCCATCCCCACCCAAAGAATTGCAGAAATATTTAAGGAAATATCCACTTGCCGTGATGCCAGTGCCATTCGTCTCAGAGCTCCCGGACCAAAGCGGCCTAGGCTAACTGGGTCAAGCACCATCTGGGCAGCACTACACCCAATGCGGTGACAATCTGACATGCATTGCTCCATTAGAGCTTCCTCAATCCAAAGAAGGAAGTGATCTCTGCCTAACAAGCAATATTGGACTATGGTAGGACCAGGGCTGATTTGAGGGGTCTAGCGCTTGACCATATGGATCGTTTGGTTATCGGCGGGCACTGAGCCCACCCACCCCCCTCCCCCACTTCTCCAGGACTCTGAATTTGCCTCAATCAAGAGGGGTGGGGGTCAGGAAAAGAGTGAGAGAGAAGGTAAGGAAGCTGGGGTATATTACTGATTACTGGTAGCACAAGTACAGTACACGTACAGTGTGCTATGATGACCAGCTAGTCACGCCGGGTGTTACTAGAGATGATTTCCTGGCAGCACGTACGAGTACAATGTTCGATTCGGGGGGATTCGTTCATTCGCACCCTCCATGCCCCCCTCCCGACAGAGCCTTGTACGTTTAATTACTGGCACTGGAGTGATGCCTCCGCCCAGTGGGATGACCGTTGTGTAGGGTGCCATGATGCCTTGTAAATTTATGATAGGGCACTCATACTATTTATAAAGCACTCGGCCACACTACTCGAGTAGTAGGAGTGAGTGGAGTGCGCGTGCGGCTGTGGGATTGAAAGAAACCTTTTGGATGGTGGGTACTATGTGCTTGCTGAGGATCCCCTACATGTAGAGTGTTCGTAGGTGTGACGTACGAGCGGGACTAGGACGAGGGTGAGTGGGAACTCCTATTAATGTTATTCTAGGGGTATCCTAGCTAGTAGAGTTTTTTTAATACTCGAGCTTTGTTTCTTCATAAATCGAACGGAATCTAGACGGCTTGATTCGCATGCATATCTTGACCTTTTAAAGGAAGGGAAATAGTTTGTGATGAGCCGTGCCATACCGGTACGTGTATCGTGCCAGGCAGTGGGAGATATTCTCCTTCTTCCTCTCCCTCCCTCCCTCTTCCTTTTCCTCTCCCTTGTCCCATGATACCGTAAAATCTCATGAAATCCACCGTCTCCGCCAGTCGTGTAACCTCCGGATTCAGACAACAGTTCCCGAGAAGGATTAGAGGTTTCCTGACACAATATAAAATCAGCTATATCAGATCTCATTAACTAGTATTTGCAATTCTCTTAACCTATCGGATCAAACCCAGCCTGTTGCTGACGGACTGATATCCGCTACTTGTCTGATAGTGGATTTCACGAGATTCTAGGGCGCCGCATTCCTCAGGCTCACCCTATCGACATAGTTGTACAGTACCGGCACTTCTACCAGAGTCGATCCCTTCCCCAGCGGAGCGCGCTTACTTACTTACCCACCTACCCACTTACAAGTACTTACAAAACAAGGCACTCGGGTACTCTACCCTAATGAACAGTACTCGTGCAAGTAGAGTAGTCGGGAATGTGCCTAAGCGCGCACAGTACTGCACACGTGCCCGGAATGTGGTGACATTTGTAAAACGGACTGCTATTGCATGCAGTCAAAAATTGGTCAGAACCTCAGAATTTTGGTGGCATGTAATAGTGGTCCGTTTGTAAAGACCACGAAATTGCGGGCTATTGTGCGTGCATATGCATGATAGATAGGTAGACCATCTTCTCCTACAAGTGCAGTACTTTGCCCGCCTCGTCAGACAGTAGTAGTGGCAGTAGTAGCACCGTACCAATACAATAAACTCGTATTCGGAGTTTCCGTATTCGGCGGTGCCACAGCGGAATTTGGGGATCATATATCTGCTGGAAATAATCACTGTGCTTATAGCATTCTTTCTATGACAACCCACCATCCATGCGTCTGTCCATCCGGGGGAGCTTCTCTGTCTCGGGCTTTCGGAGGCTTTTGGGTGCGAGAATATGTCTTCCTCATCAGATGCTGGCACTTACTTACGTGACTTACCACATGGACGGCCATATACAGTGCAAGCTTCTGGGCATTAGTGTGCAGTGGTAAACTGTCCTCGTATACGCACCTTGCCGGCCTGCTGCTATCAGATGATCGGCAAAAATGAGCTCGTCAGCTTACGATAAGTTAGTTTGACAGGTTAGGAGAATCGCAGATACCAGTTAGTGAGATCAAAGACATCTAGCCGGGCGATCTCATGTTTGAGTCAGGAAAACACTGATCCTTTTTAGGAGCTTTTGTCACAGAATCCCGAGATCAACAGGAGAAGCTGAGACAGAGGATTTAACGAGCTTTTTTTTACGGAACTTGTAGTGTGCTTGGGATATAAGCCCGGCTCTGGCCTGTCCCAGGTGAGGGCGGAGAAGGGATGCCCGAATATAGGTATTAAAGAGGCAGGTGTATCATACACGTACCAATATACAAGGTCCCGCAAGAAGTTATGGAAGAGTTACTTGGGGTTGACCAGCCAAATATATCCTTGTCTGTTCCGGTTAATGGTTCCTACCGTTGTAAAGTTGTCGAGGGGTTACTATAGGTTAACCAGCAAGGTAATCCCCATCCTGTACGAAAACATCTCCCTGGATGCTTGCATTCGGCTAAGGAAAATAGCCCGTGAGTAGATAGATAGAACAAATATAAACTACCACCCTTGTTTTCTGGAGCTTTCTTGGCCAAGACAAGTGCTCTGCTTTTGCAAGGCACCTGGGGATGCTTTTTGCACAAGGCAGGGATTAACTCGCGAGTGTGTCTAAATTACAAGTATCCGGGAATATGTTTTCGCACAACCTCGATTGCTCTTACAACCAACTCCTAACCTCTTGTGACCTGTCACATTAGGCGGATTGGCGTATCAGGTTCCATGGTGGCTATCTCACGATGGCTTCATGTCTTTATTCAGAAGCCCTGGTGTAGACCTAGTCACAACAGGAGTGGAAGGATGGATTCACACCGTGTTTTAGAGCAGTGTCAACAGTCTGGGGGTAGGGTGGAGCTGGTAACGGCTTCCATCAACAGGGTGATATAGCCCTCAGATTTTCCTGATTACCAACCGACACGTTCTCATGGGGGTTCAATTCCTTCAACCTTGGTTGTCCGTTGCGCTAATATGAGTAGTTTTCGACATGAGTTTGCGGATCTAGGCGAGACCCTTCCGTGTTCAAGTCATGGAGTCTGTGGACTGGGCACCTGTTCGAAACTCGCGGTCGGAGATGAAAGTTTTTTCGTGGGCATTAAATTATGACCCCGCACTTGTTGTGCTTGCAAGAGAGTACTGTAAACAAGATGTACCAGATTACGAGTGGGGCCAAGCTAATAAGTGGGTTTTGCTGAGAATGTGACAGGTCAACCCTGGGCTCGGCTATAGGTCGTATCCTGTATGAAGAGAAATCTGACAGGGAGTTTGGTAAGTCTGATTGGCTCTTAAAACCCGCATGGGTGTGAGGGCGGTTGGGCTAGACGTGGTCGGCCTGCTGGGGCAGTGGCCTAGTGGCCCTGAGCAGGTATCGCGAAGCGAGTGTTAATAGTGCTTGTGAGGCGAGGTGGTATTCTTGGCTGCCATGAGCTTTGATATCAGCCCGAGAGGACAGTTAGCGCACGTCGGTCAAATTTCGGCTGATACATGTTGCTGATTTGATTACCACTCGCAGAAGTGTTTGTCTCGGATGGATTATTCCTCCAGATCAAGTGCCTGTAGTTGAACAGGATTGGGAATGTGTTAGGCGTTTGGCTTAAGGAGTAAACGACACAGTGTGAGATGCACGCAGCCTTTTTAGAGGTACAAGGCGAGTAACGTGAGTTAAGTTTACTGCCCGTATTCTTGATATGCTTGTGAGTTGTGTCTAAGAGATTTGGCTGTAACCCGTAGCGTCCTTGTGGCGGAGGGATTGGCGGGCTGAACACCTTAGCATGGCAAGCTTGTGTGGAGGGAGAGGAGCAGCCTTAACTAAGAAGAAAGTAAGTCCTTTGGTGGTCATGACACTGACTGCGCTTTTGCCGGGTGTCTACATTTGGGGGTTCCCGTAAGGGACATGATGTTATTGTTAATTCAGCACCATTTGCGCAAGTAGGCGGATTGGGAGCATCCCCCCAATGTGTTGTGTGGCGTCGAATGTGGTGGCTGAGAGTGTGGCAACGGGTGAGGAGGAGGAGGTGTCTAAGCTGGTGGTTAGGATACCTTCTTATGAGAAGGAGAGTGGGAAGAGGAGGAGGGTAGGGGAGAGTACGGAGGATGAGGAGGAGGCACAGGCGGTGAAGGAGTTGGTTGTCCCGGTTGGTCCTAGGATCAGGTACGGGGGTCTGATGAGGAAGGTAGAGGAGGTGGATAGGGTGGTGAAAGCCGGTCCGAGGTGTGCTGCTGGTGGTAATTCTGACCATGCCCTCAGTGGAGTGTCCGGGGGGACGGACGCCTGGCGCTAAAGTCCAGGTGGGAGCGGGGGTTACCAGCTGAGGCCGAGGATTGGTGGGAGTACGTATAGGGGTTTTGGAGGTAGGGGTAGGGGGAGAGGAGTTTACTTTGGGTGATACCGTGCGGCATTGGGGATGCCACCGTTTTTTCTTGTGGTTTCACCAATGGGGTTGCACGAGGTAAGGTGGAGGGAAGCGATGGACGGGATTGATTGTTTGGGGTTTAAGTTTTTGTTTGGGTTAAGGAATGGAGGTGGCTGACCGTGCCCATACCGGGGAGATCTGTATAACCGAACCGCTAGAATGGGGAGGGGGTTGGATCCGGGTGTTGGTTAGGGTGTTGGCTTATAAGACGACTAGGGCAAACAGACTTAATGCTATAAAAAGCCCTATAGTATTCTAGATAGTTGTTATATAGCTAATAAGAATCGAAAAGTTTGATAAAAAAAAAAAAAGCAAAAATGTTTTCGTACAAGCACCGTCACCGTTACAACCCCAGTGGTTGAAATTCGAACTCGCCAAGCCAGCCGGCATTTAGGCCCTTGGCCAGTAAGAAACCGAGCCTAAAGGGAGCTTCCAGGCTTCATTTTCTCACGAACTTGGAGTCTGCCCCATGGCAAACCGATTCCGGTAGTGGAAACACTGACGCCTACGGTATACGCACATGAACGACCTAGGAGCCGGATCCCCGATAACAGTTGGACATTTGCTGGCGGCATGTGTCTTCCCGACAGGAAGGAGGAGGACACCGGGGGGATGATTGAAGCCCGATGATACCGTGGTGGATTGATTCCCCAAGAGAAGGGGGAGAGCAGGACGAGAAGAGGATTTGGGGTGGGAGGGTCGTTTGACCCCCAAAGATGCTAGGGGAGGAGTAAGATTTTGTGGGTGGTGTCCGCTTCCATTTTTCTATTGGTCGCTAGATGCCTGAGTCACGAGGCTGAGCCCCACACCTTCGGTTCGAACGGCTTCCGGAAGCGTACGCACGCGGCATACTGTAACAATTCTAGCCTGTGAGATTATTATGCAACAGGTAACAACTTAACTTGCTCGTAATTTCCTTTCCTTTGATCCAATAGACTATCTTATAACCTATCGTATGTAGCCTCTCGATAGAACTTCTTTAAGTTCTGTCGGAACTTGGCCTTCGTCCAATATT
>Ga0307509_10006090_pt1 | contig 16408 bp, 9 predicted proteins | sample 10_EM_MG_FD_202245 | JGI IMG/M metagenome (GOLD analysis project Ga0307509, IMG submission 202245) | Populus trichocarpa ectomycorrhiza microbial communities from riparian zone in the Pacific Northwest, United States - 10_EM | ecosystem: Host-associated > Plants > Roots > Unclassified | place... | reverse complement strand
CAAACACACAAAACAGGAAAAACCCACACAACGGGAAAAACCCCCAAGTGGCAGTCACGACCCTAAACCGGTCGTACCCCAAACTAACTATCATACCCTAACAACTATGGGATTCCAGCTATCAAAAGTTACGGTCCTGTTGTACAGTACCCATGCCAAGGTTATAATATAATGCCAACCCAGAGAAGGATTTGAAAGATTACCGCGACCTAACTCTGTATCACAGATTCCATCAAAACACGGTATGATATCGTGATGTTTTCGTTGCAAGGCATGGGGCACAGTAGCATACGACCCAGCCACTCAGCGTAAATGCTTGTGATTTGAAACTTAATACCGGTATTATTATTTAATTGCGATCAAGCCATGGATCAAGATAGTGAGTTACGGCAATTCAGCTAGGTATTGTTTCCCCACAGTCCACCGCCAACGTGTGCAAAGATACGTACAGTATAAACTGAGGGCCAATGGCTGACATATCCTCCTTCTGCTTGTGAAACTGTAGTCACTTTATTGGGTATTTATTCTCACAAGTTTTAGAGAAACTATACAGCAATAATAACCGGAGAGAACTGATCAATCATTCACTGCCGGGTATCATATTAGACAAATTTTGATTTTCCCTTAATCGCCCTATCCGGGAATTAGGAAGCTAAGGTAGCACGGGAAAGAGAGAATTTAATTTTGCTGGTCTGGGGATGTGCCTTGCTCTTAATCTCATATCATAGCAGAGCTCACGCTCTGTGGAAATTAGTTTGTGTGGTGCTTTATAGGGAAGAGAAGGAAGGAGGGATCTTGAGGGATTTCGTGCTTTGGGAGAGGTTGTGGATGGGGGTGTATGTGGGTGGTTGGGCAGGGAGATCTTCCACAAGGTGCAGGGTAGGGTTTGTGATGTGGTTGTTGTTTTGCTGCCGCGGTGTGTGGTGTGGTCGCGAAGGGTGATCAGGAGCACTTCAAGAGCCTCAACGCCAAATGCCCCTTGTCGGCTCAGAACAGGTTTAGGTTGACAAGTTACTCGAGTACCGTAGCGGAATTGCGCACACCGGTTGGTGGGTCAAACACATCCTGAAGGCTGATCTTTAACCATACTAACCCTTTTGAGGAGCTTTTATCTGTTACCTATGAATCTACTCTAGAGGTCAGAGGGCGCCGGAGATATGACAGCGAATTTCACGAGTAACTTACTCGCAAATACGGTGCCGGTATTAATACCAAAATAGACCTACTAGTATAATATGATAGCCAGGAGCTGGAGATTTAACATGTTGCTCCTTGGTTGGACTCAATTGTAAGAGAAGCCAAAGGCATGGACCATTCAAACTTCGGGTCCCCCATACCGGTACCAGTATATTGGAGCTTTAGATTTTGACAGGCCCACTGACAATGAAAAATGAACCTGGTTCGGTTGAAAGGCCTCCATATTGTGAAGTCTGGACGAGCTCTTGATTCCCTGATGCGATTGGTGATAAAAATGGCCTTGTCGCGTGGTTGCGGAGATTGCCATTTTTAGTGTAGAAAGGGAAACTTATGATGACCCTCAGGCTACTTTACCCGGCCGACCATCACTTGCATCTAGCCACGGTACTTTGTACTAAATTGTGTTTTCTAGGGAATTCGGGGAACGCGCAGTCTATTAGCCTATTGCGGAATCGATTCCACTTATCCAACCCTACTCGAGTACCAATCTGCAGCAGCCCGGGAAAGCGGTATCAGTCCATCCCTCCACCGGGCTTGGACCAGCCTTCGCTCCATTCGGCAACACCCTCGGAACTTCCTAACAGCCAGCCTCAGTAGCGAGAGAAAGTAGCGAGCTTCCATCGCCATCTCCAAGATCTCGGTCAATCCCAGACATCCCAGCAGCTCCTTCACCCTTCCGACGCACCCGCGCCCCACAACCCCAGCCAGCGGTACCAGACCTCCACCATGGTACTCACGGGGCTAAGCTTGGCATCGTCTTTTCCCAGAGGTCTCATTAATAATTCCTCGTGTCCCAATCTGCTAGTAGAATGCAAAGGTGTTTGCCGCGGTTATCAGCGCGATCAAGGTCCACATTCTCGCGGTCCATCAGTAGGTTCACAGGCTTAGGATGGCAAGTAAGTCGGACCTCCTAAGTTACAAGGGGGTTGCCCCGTCCGTGTTTTGTTGATATCTATCCGCTCTAGCGACTTCTTCCCATTCACTCCCGTCCGCAGGAAGAGACAAGAGCGAGTAGTACCCAAGCAATTTAGTTTACCCCTGCTCTATTAGAGCTAATAGCTCCATATTCCAGGAGCGGTCTTACTACCCCCTGTAATCACTCGCAACTGTAAAGCTGTGTGGTGTATGCCCTATGGTGCTAGGGGCATTTTGACTAATGTCTTGTCTCTCTAACAATAATTCATAACTCCAGCCTGAGTAGCTCCGGCGGTGGAATAGAGCGGTATTTAGCGGGACTCCCGGTTGATCGTTAGAAGACATCCTCCCGCTGAAGCAAGAGTTTCACAATAGCCTCATGACTGAATCCATCTGTTTGCGGGGGTGCTCCTCGACCGCAGTAGCCTATGGGATAAGGGTTGTCACTGCGCTCGACGAGCGGTTTCGCCGTGTCCGCTCCTAATGATACAAACTCACTCTTCAAAATGCGACGGCTTTATTCTCCGCGAGACATTACCTGCACATGGGCAGATAGGGGGGATCTAAGGGAAACTTTTCAGCAAGATTTTTGTACAGGGGCCCGATACGTAGGTGCAGAGAGGTAGGAGATTGTCAAATTCTAGTTAGAAAGTAGATAGGCAGAAATATGAGTCCCTTCTCTCCTCATCCTAACACTCACTATTTCCCTAAACTTGACCATGCACGCCCCACATTCCACCCTTGGGCATACCATATATAACTCACACACATTACGCTCAGGTAAGAAGACTAAACTCGAGCTTAGTTCAAACCCGGCTCAAGTCCGGGATAGGTTGGCTCGCAAGAAATGGTAGATAATCACTGCGCTAGTCTAGGTTTTCATAGGATGTTACCGGAGGAAGAAATACCAAAGCCTCTGTCTGCCGGGTGTTGGGTATTTGGCTTTTGGGTAGTCCTGATCCGGAGAAAGAGCATTCCCTGGGCGTTTTCGGGGGGGGGGGTTAATGAGAGGTGTCTATATTGCAGATTTTCTGCCTGGGAGTTGCTAGCTGGAAAGCGCGAGAAGGTGGAATTGGGAGTAGCCATGTTCTATCCTAGTGGCAAAGTGTTTTTGAACGAATTAACTGTAGAGACGGTGGCAGCCAAACAAAACGCCAGGAGTTCACACAACAAAAGTACTCGAGTACGATCGCCAGCACACGACATAGGGGTGAGTGGGGGGGGGGAAGTTCGCTGGTTCTCTCCTTCATTACTGCTATCTATCGCTCTCTTACAAATAACTAAGGTAAGAACAGGAGTATATCACTCTCAACCGAACATAGCCTAATTTTATGACGGTGATGCCGTGTCAACCACCCCACCTTACCGCCCTCTAACCCCCCCTATCCAGACTCAATCCACCTGCCCCTAATGTGCCACACTTCTGAGCCTCCTACCGAGATCACAGGTGCATGAAGTTATGTTGGAAAAGATGGATTGCTGAGGTATTTTCTGAAGACTTGGGAGAGAGAGAGAGATATCTAAGAACTTCATTCTATCTAAGAGACCCGGAGTAACCCACTGTTTATGCCGTGAAGCAGCAAACTATATCTGCAGAGGAAAAGAGATCAGAAGAATCATTATGGAGGAACGGAGAAGATAGAGAAGGGGAGAAATGTAGATCTGATCAAATGCTCGAGCGATGACACAGAAGAAATAAAGAGGGTTAGTTGAAGTTGGACGGCTTTAAACTGAGGTTAAGGAATGCTGATTAGCTATATCTTACTCCAAGGCGTAGAAAGTACAGTACATATCTCGAAGTAAAATGCTATTTCAACGGGTCATGTTGGAAAAATGGCTTCAATGTGACGAAAGTATGTCTGGTGGGCTATAGTGCGAATGGAACTTTGATACTAGTTGGCTTTGTATATAGATACCTCTCAGAGGTATAAATATGGTACGCCAGTACCTAGGTAGCAATGTACAAGAGACATCGGTCGATACTCAGTCTTCCTCCGGGAACTACCTTGCTCACATAGTCTTTCCGTCCTCACTTCAGTTTTACGCTCTCATCCTATCCACCAAATTTACGACAGGTCAGCTGAAGTAGACTCCGAGTGATATTGTGTGAAAGTCTTTTGCAGCTCCATGTTTTGTTTTAAGAGTGTAACTGGAGATTACTATCTGAGATGGAAAATTCCGACAGGGTGAAGCTTGCTGAAATCGTCCTGCTAGAAATGGGAAATGAAGCCTGCGTTTTCACTATTCTTACTGTATTTATTCGTATGGGACCACAGTACCGGATCATAGGTATTATAATAACAACTTAGGAGCGAATAAAACCCCTGAGGACTAACATGCTATCCAACTTAAATCAGCGTAACCAGTGATCTATCTAACCTGTTTAAGTGTTGGAAAGCTTCTGCAAGAATGGAGTGTTCTATCAGGTCTGCCGGGATGCCATTTTTCAATCTTTACCGACATAACACTGCTCTTTGTAGGCAACAACAAGGTGTAACAAATCACTGTATGGGCAATCATCTGCTGGAGCACTAACACCTGAGGGGAAGGTAAATCTTTCAAAACTAGGGGCCCTACTGAAAGCAGAGTTTGTCAATAGATGAGCTGAAAGGTGCCACCACCTTGCGCTCCCCCCAAATGCTCCCATAGTTACAGCCACTAGACAAAGGTTGGGGTGATTGCACGATGGAAGACAATCCCTGCCCCACCAATTTGCGTAATGCCATTCATCCGACCACTCCGCCTATCATGAAAAAAGGTAGAAAAACATCAGATGAAATATTAAACATTAAAAACTAATAGATGACTCAACATGACCAAGACTTTTGTCTAGTGGCTGTATCATACTCGGGTGTGTTCTTAATAAACGGAAATATTGGTATCTTTGTTATGCAATCTTGGTGAGCAGAAAATAGTAAAAATTGGAAAGCCCTCCTGGGGATCATCTGTCCAAGAACTTGTGGTATGCTGAAAAGAAAGAGCACGTGTACCACTTGTAGTATCAGAGCAGAATCTGGAGAAGGAAATTTAAAATCATAAATTTATCCCAGCGATACCAATGACAGAACCTTTCAGCTATTGAACAAACCATATCCACCTCGTTTTTTCCTGCTTGCAATCCACTCTTTTCCCCCTTAGCTCACCGTGTATTGGCTTCCTGTCTCCTGCCTCCTACACCTGTTAACTGTTCAACATGCCTTGTTTAAGCTGTCCAACTATATGGAATTACATGGTTGAGTTTTCCAGACAACTTATCTCCCGATCCCTCCGAACCATGTCCTGCCACCCTTAGTTTCCGAATATTAAGGACACACCCGAGTACATACCAGGAAAGAGCCCCACCCCCATCCTGCAAGATTCTTCCACACCGTCCGGAGATTTTTGTTGTCGATCTCGCAAGGCATACTGTTGGGGTGATAGCCCTCCGGCGGGGCTAGTGCCGGTTCTGCTCGGTAGTCTTGTGTTCTCTGCATACCCTCGATAGTATTTCTTCCGCTGGTATTTCTCATACTATCAAATTAATCGCCGAACGGTTACAACTGGTACTTGTACATGGCATGGAAAGCTGCGCGCTTGCCCCCCTATCCTCTATACGAAGGCCCTGGAGGGGTGGCTAGCGTGTATCCATTAAGTACATTGTCGTACCATGCATTAAGTCTTATTATTATTTATGGTATGATAACCAATTTCCTATTCAAAATCGCATCAAAAACCCATGTCCTATCCTGCATTATCACTTATCATCTATCTAGGCAACACTCTATATACCATTTATCTATCATTATTGAGAAAAGGGGAAAGAGGAAGAAAGAAAGAAAGAAAACCGTACAAGAAAAAGGGAACACAGACCAGGAAAAATTTACATCTAGAGAAGAGGTATGTGGTGGGATAAAAATTGCAAGGCATAAACTGGGACTTCTCGTGACAGTAGAGCTCTTGCCTTCCACAGACCAAAGATTCGGGAGCTTCGTAAATAGACTCATGGATGCTCACTTGGCCAGGTAAGAGAATCCTTGGGGAGGCTTAGGCGGGTATGATATACATGCGCATTCCCTTCTCATGGGATTTCCCATCTAGAAAGGGTGTTGTCCGAGGGCAATCACTTGGAGTGACATCTATAAAAGCGAAGGGGCAGCGGTTATTTCCACCAGGTCTTGTCGCATATGTCTCAAATCACACCGGCGGGTACCGCATTGCGAGGCTGTAGCAGTGCTGCCACCGAGGTAAAGCCAAACTTAGTAGCGATGGAGAGCGGTGTTCGGCCGCGATTATCCAGCTGGTCGGGGTTGACCTCCTCCCGTTCAAGCAACATTTTCACCACTCCCACGTGCCCGCCCCCAGCGGCGAGCGCGAGGGGTGTCCGGCCACGATCATCAGGCCTTCCGGGGTTGACATCGTGCCGTCCGAGTAGCACTTTCACCACAGCCTTATACCCATGCAAAGCAGCATATCGGAGTGGTGTTCGGCCACGATTATCTGGGCGGTCGGGAATGACTTCTCGCCCGAGTAGTATTTTCACCACACCCTCCTGCCCAGCCTCAGCGGCATTCGAGAGCGGTGTTCGGCCGCCATTATCTGGCTTGTCGGGATTAACCTCTTCCCGCTCGAGTAGTATTTTCACCACCCCCTCATGTCCATGCGAGGCGGCATGCATGAGGGCTCTTCTACCATCATTATCTGGCTTGTCAGGGTTAACCTCTTCCCGCCCGAGTAGCATTTTCACCACCCCCTCATGTCCATCCCCGGCGGCATACATGAGCGCTGTTAGGCCATCATTATCTGGCTTGTCAGGGTTGACCCCTTCCCGCCCGAGTAGTATTTTCACCACCCCCTCATGTCCACCCACGGCGGCATACATGAGCGCTGTTCCACCATCATTATCTGGCTTGTCAGGGTTGACCTCTTCCCGCCCGAGTAGTATTTTCACTACTCCCTCATGCCCAGACCGAGCGGCAAACATGAGCGGTGTTTGGCCGTCATTATCTGGCTTGTCGGCATTAACCTCTTCCCGCCCGAGTAGTATTTTCACTACCCCCTCATGCCCACGCCGAGCGGCATACGAGAGCGCTGTTGAACCATCATTATCTGGCTTGTCAGGGTTGACCTCTTCTCGCCCGAGTAATATGTTCACCACTCCCTCGTGTCCAACCCAAACGGCCCAGAAGAGCGCTGTTCGGCCATCACTATCTGGCGTGTCAGGGTTGACCTCTTCTCGCCCGAGTAGTATTTTCACCACTCCCTCATGCCCCAGGCAAGCGGCCCACGAGAGCGGTGTTTGGCCATCATTAGCTGGCTTGTCAGGGTTGACCTCTTCCCGCCCGAGTAGTATTTTCACCACCCCCTCATGTCCATGCGAGGCGGCACTCATGAGCGCTGTTCTACCATCATTATCTGGCTTGTCAGGGTTGACCTCTTCCCGCCCGAGTAGCATTTTCACCACCCCCTCATGTCCAAGCCCGGCGGCATACATGAGCGCTGTTGAACCATCATTATCTGGCTTGTCAGGGTTGACCTCTTCTCGCCCGAGTAATATGTTCACCACTCCCTCGTGTCCAACCCAAACGGCCCAGAAGAGCGCTGTTCGGCCATCACTATCTGGCGTGTCAGGGTTGACCTCTTCCCGCGCGAGTAGTATTTTGACCACTCCCTCATATCCAAACCCAACGGCATGCAAGAGCGCTGTATTGCCATCATTATCTGGCTTCTCGGGATTAACATCTTCCCGCTCGAGTAATATTTTCACTACTCCCTCATGCCCAGACCGAGCGGCAAACATGAGCGGTGTTTGGCCGTCATTATCTGGCTTGTCGGCATTAACCTCTTCCCGCCCGAGTAGTATTTTCACTACCCCCTCATGCCCACGCCGAGCGGCATACGAGAGCGCTGTTCGGCCATAATAATCTGGCTTGTCGGGGTTGGCCTCTTCCCGCCCGAGGAGAATTTCCACCACCTGCTGATTTCCATTGAAAGCAGCCCATGAAAGTGGTATCCCACCAAAAAAATCTGCTCCATTGATATTATAACATTCCATTTCTATCAAACTAGCTACAACTCCAGTAATTCCAAAGAACGATGCGCAGTGTAGTCCGCTAAACGGTGAAAAAGTATAAGTATGCCTGGGCTCCAATCGCCCTCCTTTCTGTAAAAGAAATTTGGTCGGTATCGGGCCATAGTCTTCCTTTAATAGCTTCAGTGCAAGTGATCTCGCGCTGTCCGAGAGATCCCTTTTCGCATGGATCCCCCAGTATACAGAGCAATACTCTAGAAAGGGCGTGTTCTGTGGATCATGAGAATGAGCGGTCGAGAGGGCTTTGACAGGTTGGGAATTCAGATAGGTCAAACAGATTTTCGCTATTGCCGAGTGAGGTCTACTGAATATATCGTGATGAGCAGACAGGTACTCCTGGAGAGTAAAGTGTATCAATCGCACAGTCGATGCCTCCTTATCCACAGTAACAAGGCCTTGGCAGCAGCCAACCAATGTCGCTATCGAGGGAACGTTGCTCATATTGAAATCCGCGGAGCCTAACTCGACGGCTAGGGCGTGGCAGAGCTCATCCACTTGCAATGGCCGTTCCGCATGACTGATCCACATCAGCGCTGCCATCCCGAGTCTCGGTTTATCCCCAGCTTGCGCCTTTATCCGTTCGATCGTTGCATCATAAACATCTCCTAACTCCAATCCATTTGAAATTTTCCCCAGCTTCTCTCGTCTCCGATATATCGTCGATTCATGTAAGATTGCATCAATATTTAAGGAGACCAGTAGAAACCTAGATGCATATATGTTAGCGGATAGTGTGGTGCGGGGCTGTGCCATTGACTTCACGTACATTTCCGACATTTTTTCGGGAATCTTCTCTAGAATTTCTGCTGCTAGACTCTCATCCATTGCGTCTGGACTTTCGTCCTCATCTAGCCTAACACGAAGGTATCCGATGATATCATCCTTGCTGGAGCCGACAGATGCACTCATTACCCGTCCGGCAAGGCGCTTTTCAACCTCAGCCCGAATATGAGGTCTTCCAATGATGAATATTCGCGTGCCCGGGGACTTCTCGAGGATTTGTTTCAACGAATCAAGGAGCTTAACCCGATGCACCACCGCACATTCATCCAGGGCGTCGATGCATACAAATGTGCGCCGTGAGAGTGTAACGCTCTGCAGCATCTTCACGATATCCGGAAGAAGCAGTCCTCGCCCACCAACAGCCTTTTGCTCCTGAAAAGCGCGTGATATTTCCTCGGGAATCTTTTCCAATCCGCTAACGATTTGTTTCAGCAAGGAACCCAGCACACTGGTCACAGACTGCTCCTTTCGGGCTGCGAAATCGTAGTAAAAGCATGTGACGGCTGTGTTTTGTCCCATGGCTTTATCGCACAACCTATCCACTACTAGTGAACTAACATCGCAGCCCGTTAGCCCTAATTCTCCTTCCTTCCCTCAGGAATCACCGTTACCTGATAAATGTTTTGCCGACCCCCGGACCTCCATAGCAAAACAAGACTGCCTTATCACCTTCACCTTCACCTTCACCATTTCGGTCATGCCAGCTTCTGAATTCCTCGGTTCGCATGAGCCACTCTCCCACATTCCCGACGCGGCGCTCTCGGATGTCCTGATGCCGTATCCTGGGCTTTAGAGGTGATAGCCAGGTCAAAAGTTGGGACCGATCATCGGCAACAGTATAGTTCCACACATTATTGAAAGAGTTGGTATTATTGAAGCAGTTGCTATTATCGTGGGTAGTAGGTTGAGACATCTTCGGCTTCTTGCTACTTGCACTAGTCGGGAGGTGTTATTGAGTATGGTGGTGGATGATGTTCTCGGAAGCTGAAAAAAAAAAGCGAGGTCTTAGTAAAGAAAAGAGGGGGTTCCAGGTGATAAAGTAAAGCCTCGTTGCTGATAAGTAATTGTACCACTTCATATAGCCTCAGGTAGAAAAAATCAGAAAATGTGGGAAATTGAATAACTTAGAGGCATTCAGCCCTGGGGTTGAAAAACGGTTATGCAGGGTTTTTGTGCGGTAGAGCTCTGGTGTGTGTAACGCCTTTTCGCCGACAAAACTGATAGATCAACTATGATAGAAACTTGGCACCCGAAATAGGCCTTCCCAACCCCAGGCCTCAATTCCTCTCCCGTCGAGAAAATCTAATGTCAGCAACACGGTTGCTCAATTGGCTCCAGCACACCCAACGCTTCAATCAAAACTCCAGGGGCCCGATCCCCGTTTTCCGATTTCTTCGACTGGAGGTTGTCGTGCCGAAGGCTACACAAACCGTCATTCCCAGAAAGCCTCGGGAACTACTCTCGATAGACAAGCCAAACAAAATCAATTCAACTATGGAAGGTTGGGTAGAGTAGCCGACACTGCAACAAAAATGGGAGCTTCGAGCATTGTCACCGTAGGAATACTATGAGTTTCACCCCAAGATATGATACGCAAAGCTTTCCCACTCTACTAGTATATGGCAGAGGCCCCCCCATCACACGCATAATCACTAGAAGAATGCATAAAAGTCACGATCAATCACATCAAAAGTCGGGTGTCCAAGGCAAATCACACGCTCCCTACCCAATACGAAGGGTGATGGCTCACCCAGCCAAGAAACAGCAATAGTCTTCATAAGGGCGCCAATGCCGTAGTTTCCACCCAATAAATCTATCAAAACGGAAACGCCCCACCAAAAACCGTGTTTGCCAATAGCCCAGCCGACCTGGGAGCTCAAGGCGTCCCCTATAATAAGAATGCCTATCTCCACAAACCATGCGGCAATGCCATTTTGGCCCCAATTGATTACTTATCGCACCAGGGGATCAAGATCCTGTCCAAACCCCACGGTGTCGAAATATTTTAGCCGAATCAGATCTATTTCGCGTTTTTGGTGGGCCTATGAAAATTTTAATATTCTCAAATATGCGCCTTCTTCTCTACTTGTAGGGGACCCGAAGTTTGGATAAACTTTCGACACCTCTGGCTGCATAATCAAATGTAACCAAAGAGCCCACGCTAAATCTCCGAATTCCTGACTCGTGAGATTCGCTGTCTCCATCACCCCTCGAATCGCCGGATTCAAAAGCTCCTGAAAAGGGTTAGTATGACAAGAGATCTACCTCCAGGATCTGTTTGACCCGCCAACCGGCTTGCGCAATTCCGCTGCCTTGTCAACCTAAACCCATTGTAGACCGACAGGGATGGCGAATTTTACTAATCCGTCGTTGAGGCTCTTGAAGCGCTGCGGAGGCTCTGGTCTCGCCTACGGTAATTTGGTGCTTTCACTGGCAAGTTAATTTACCCGGCCGACCATCACTTACATCCAGCAATGAGTTGGTAAATTTATGCTGTTGGGAGAAATCCGGGAGACAACCCATTGCTGAATCGTCTCCACTATCCGACCCTACCAACCTGCAGCAGCCCAAGAAAGCGGGATCGGTCTATCCTCCTTCACGGAGTTCGGATCAATGTTCGCTCCATTCAATAACATCCTCAAAACATCCACACAGCCAGCCTCAGGAACGGGAGAGAGTAGCAAGCATCCATCGCGATCTGCAAGATTTAGGTCAACATCTGGACGCCCTAGCTATGTCTTCATCGGTTCGGCGTACCCATACCGCGCAACCTCAATTGTGTCAGACCTTCATTATCCACGCGGTTAGGCTCGGCATCGTGTCCTCCCGGAGGCCTCATCAATATCTCCCCATGTCCTAATCTGCCTGCATGATGCAAAAGGAGTTTGGCCACGATCTTCAGCGCGGCTAAGATTCATCCCTTCATGGTCTATCGGTATCTTCGCGGGCTTAGGGTTGCAAGTACGCTAGAGCCCCTGCCGGGGGTTGTCCCGTCCGTGGTTTGTAAGATTGGGTTGATGTCTATTTGCTCTAGTAACCTCTTTGCTCTCCATTCCCGTCAGGGAGCGACGGGGGAGGGTGGTTTCCAAGGGATTCGATATATTTTATCCTAGCTAAGCCATTCCTGTCATCTAGCTAGCACCCAAGCAACTAAATTACGAATGACGAATAACGAAAGGAATCCTCCGTTTCGCAAAATAAGTTATGGCGCACTACTCGGTCTAGGCTAGCCGCGCTCATCCAAACACCTCCCGATGCAACACTATCATACCCGTATCACCATTCACAATAGCTCCACACTCCCCAATCTGTAACTCCGGTTGCCCTATCCTTACCTCCTTCCTTTGTTACTTGCAATCACTCATGCCACTATTGGTATGTCTTTAGTTGTAGAATAGGCTGAGATTCCTTGAAAGTTCGGGTATTTTTGGTAGGAGTATCGATTGTCAAGCCCAACCGGGCCGTGCACCATAACTTATTTTGCGCAGGAGTATGCACTCGGGGGTTTAAATAATATTATTGCCGGAGGAGGAGAGATACGACTGCTTTTAGCTACCGAATCTTGCGTTTTTGGTTTTTGAGTTGGTTTGATGCGGAAAGCACACTCCCTGGTGTGTTCCATCGGGAATTTACCATGGATATGCCGGATTTGGGGGCCGTCTGTATAGCAGATTTTCTACCTAGGAGTCGCTAACCGGCATGGCGCGGGAAGATGAGGCCCAGGAGCAGATATATTCTATCCCAAGTGCCTAAGTTCCATGCGAATTCTCTTACCCTATCGTCTACCAATGCGCGACCCTTAAACCCAACATTGACACTATCCCGGTCGCGGATCCTGTTGCTAGATAGTGGTTGCGAAGGAAATGATTTACGGTTGGGATTTTACGCAGTGGAGTGAAACCGTTTCAATGGAGATGAAGATCGTTGGTTGATTGTGTTAAGTTGATGAAAGGAAAGTTAGGAGGAAAGTTGTGTACAGGAGCAAAGGTTGTGTCGTGAGAGAAGACAGGAAGAAAGGTGGAAACAAGGGGTGGAAACAAAAACACAGGCTTACGCGTCCTCTCACTAGTGCGTACGTATATCACTAGTTAGGCAACTTGAATTGATAGTGAACTGTGTGATTTGTCTTCTGTGTGTGGTTCGTGTTAGTGATTAATCTTGAATTGAAGTTGCTTCTATCACCTGCAAGTAGATACAACCATACCCGAATATTTTGTTCTTCAATACTTGCTGTCGCTGCCTGTTGGAAATTGTTGTTGCTACGATGTTCGCATACTCACTGTTGTAAAGAATGGCTGGTATGCTTCCGGATAACCTTTGGAATGGAATGTATGGATTTGGAGTCGGGCAGAATGGCTGGAATGAACGGGCTGGCTGGAATGAAGTAGGAGGAATGGAATGGATCTGATGGAATGGAGTGGACTGGACGGAATGTCGTGGGATAGCTGGAATGGGTAGATTGAGTGGTTGGAACGGATATCTATGAGGCTGGAAATACTTAGTATAAAGGATAGTAGTCTACCTGCGATCTTAGGAAAATAAGTTAATTAAAAAGATAACAACAACGAAGAAATTGAGTTACGTTCGATCACTCAAATACTTACAACTCACGATTTTGAACATTATTTATTTATTCTATCATACTTTTATTTGCTTTTTACTACAGGTTATGAGCCCGGCCTAGCGCCCAAGATCTCAACCCACCGATAATACAAACCAAGCCGCGACTAGCACCTAAGATCTCAACCTACCGATTATACGAACCAAGCCGCGACTAGCACCTAAGATCTCAACCTACCGTTTAATACAAACCAAGCTGCAGCTATGTTTACCCTTCCTGATACCGCGACCATGACCGCTCCTTCCCCGTCAGTCCATGATAGCACCATGTATAAATGTAAATACGGCAAAACCGCAGAGCTCACGCATCAGAACTACCACCAATGGCACCGCGACATGGAGTTCTTTCTTAATGCCGAAGGAGCTTTGGATATTGTTCTCGGCAATGAGGTTATGCCAGCTGGACGAGGTGCTGACCCTGCGGACTTCAACAAACGAGCCAGGAAAGCTGCCGCAATGATCCATGCTGCCTGTAGCATACCAATAAAAGCCTATATCGATACAATGCGCGATCCCCACGCGATGTGGAACGAACTTAAGGCCAAACTCAATACCGCAAACTCTCTTTCCGGACGCACCGCTATACGCCATCGGTTCAACCAACTCCGCTTGACCCCCGGAGGTAGTCTAGAGGGTTATATAACGCAACTTATAAAGTGTAAAAATATGTTAGCTGGCTCCGAACAAACGATATCCGATGAGACATTCAGATCGCATCTAACAACAACCCTTACCTCTGACTACAATCCCATCATCGATATCATCATCCACAAAGCGCCAGAACGTCAGACAACCGACTACATTATCTCAACTCTTGTTGAGTGGGATAACACCAGACAAACCCGCAAGGCCGAAGTCGGATCCAATACCAATGCGGGTGGTACAATGACTTCCGCTAATGCCTTGACCACCCGAACCAAGTATCAGGGTCACCGAGGTCGCCTTCGTGGAAGTGGAGGAAGGCGATATGATAGTGGAAGAGGAGGAAAGCGGTATGACGGCGGACGTAGTAGCTCAAGCAGTGGGGCATGTTGGTATTGCCTGAGGCCAGGGCATAGGCAGGATACATGCTTCCTTAAGAAGAAGTCAGAAGAAGGAAAAAGAAATCGTCAAGATAGGGGGAGAAATACAACGAGGAGAAGAGATGATGAGGCAGTGAACGCTTCGTTTGCCTCTGTTCGTGCGCTTACTGCCAAGTTGGCTCGTGGCTCTGGTAAACACGACTGGATTATCGATTCTGGAGCAAGTCATCATCTCTGCCGGGATCGGGAACACTTCCTCACGCTGAGACCGTTATCCAACCCTGTGATGGTGCATTTGGGGGATGGTTCCACGATTCCCGCCACTGGAACTGGTACAATAAGCTTGGCCTTACCGACTCAAACGATAACGATTGAAGCCTTATTCGCACCTGAGCTTCAGACCTCATTGTTATCTGTTAGCCAGCTATCACAGAAATTTCCTATCACCTTTAGGGACTCAACTTGTCTCATCGGCGAAACAGTTCTCAGTTCAGTAAACGATGGAGTTTATTGTTTAAAGACTATGCCGGTTGTAGCCAATGCTGCTACTCTGCCGACCATCAAGCTCTGGCACCAGCGATTGGCTCACCTCAACCATCAATCGCTGAAATCCCTCATTCCACACACGGCATACACCGAGACCGACCAGTCGCCTGCATTATGCGAGATATGTATCAAAGCGAACCATCAGAAGAAGATAGAACGAAGACCCCCACCACGTACTACTCGTCCTTTTGAACTCATCCATTCTGATCTTTGTGGCCCTATCAGTCCTGAATCTATATCAGGTTTACGATATTTCATACTCTACATCGATGATTACTCTCGCTCTACCTGGGTTTATTTCCTTCGCTCTAAGAACGCTGTTGATGTTGTTTCGGTATTTCAGGAGTTCATGGCAGTCGTGGAAAAGCACTTTCCGGAGTATCCTATTACCCGATTCCGTTGCGATAACGGAAGGGGCGAGTACGACAACAGTCTGTTTCGGGGGATTCTGAGGGTGTCAGGCATTTCATTTGAGCCATCACCCCCGTATACGCAAGATAAGAATGGTGTTAGTGAAAGGATGATACGAACAGTTGTAACTAAAGCGAGGGCTATGTTACTCGATTCCCGATTTGGAGAGGAATTTTGGGCTGAAGCAGTAAACACCGCGGTTTACCTACATTCCCGTTCGCCTTCCCGTTCTGTTGGCGGTATGACACCACATGAGAAGCTTTACGGCACAAAACCTGAACTTGCCCATCTCCGTCGCTTTGGCTGTGTTGCATACAAGCTGATTCCGGATGCCCAACGTCGAGGCAAATTTTCCGAACGGGCAAAGAACTGTGGTTTCATTGGTTATGTGCACCAAACATCGAAGATATGGCGTTTGTGGGATCCTGAAGGAAAGCGGATAGTTCAGGTATCGAATGTCTGCTTCGACGAAACAGAAGTCATCGGAGACCGAGTGGTTACCCACACAGAGTTGGATGTGCTCAAGTCCTGTGTTCCTGACAATATACCCCTTGAAGAAGATGATCGGATGTCAGATGTTTTAGATATGGATGAGAATGGCCTATTTGACGGCAGTCCATCGGCTGGTAGAAGTGATGCAAAATCTCTACCGTTGCAGCCAGATCCTGTGAATTCCACACCTGTGAATTCTGAGATGACCGCGACTCCTGACGAGGAGTGCGATACCCCAACTCCTTCTGTGCAGTTGGATGCGCCTGCCACCAGTATGGGTGGTGCGAGGCAGGACAATACCGCAGCTCCGTTTGTGCAGTGCGAAGAGCCCACCCAAGAGAGTTTTAAGAGGCTA
>Ga0307509_10006089_pt1 | contig 16410 bp, 5 predicted proteins | sample 10_EM_MG_FD_202245 | JGI IMG/M metagenome (GOLD analysis project Ga0307509, IMG submission 202245) | Populus trichocarpa ectomycorrhiza microbial communities from riparian zone in the Pacific Northwest, United States - 10_EM | ecosystem: Host-associated > Plants > Roots > Unclassified | place... | reverse complement strand
TGTATATATATATATGTATATATATATGTATAGTATGTATTGTTAAATATTTAATATAAGAGGAAAGAGTTGACGTGTCCAGCTGTGGTACTTGTCTCTAGCACAAGATGCCTTTTTATAATTTCATTACAAAACTACACGTGTCCAGCTGTGGTGCTTGTCTCCAGCACATGAATGCCTTTCTTATAATTTCATTACAAAACTACCAAACTGGACGTCTCGTGCGACTGAGCTTTGCTATCTATTCTTTTTCATCATGGGTTCATCTTAATAAATAAACCCCAAGTCAAAAACTTTCGCTAATATAACTCCAAAAATAATCTTCACGTCTTTTCTGGTTTTATTGTATTAAAAAAAACCAAGATATATATAGTAATAATCACTTTAAATACAATGCATAATTTGCTATTGGCTTTATAACCTTCTTAATATATTCTCGATGATGATTATCAAAAAAAAAAAAAAATACAATGCATAATTAGGTTGCACAAGTGCTTCTCCAGAAGAAGAAGATCGGTGTCTTCCTCGGCGTCAGCTGTATTGGTTTACAGGTTATACCTAATAAATACAATGCATTCAACCGTACGTTTATTTGTTGGCTATGCCTTTGCCTCTGGATAGGAGGATCAGCAGGAGAGAGAGTGAGTGCTAAAGGAATTTTGTCAATTAACTAAGTTTTCCACCGTTGATTATTATATGTATAATTAACATAACTTTAATCCCTCTCTCTCTCTCTCCCCCAGCTCCCCGTTGGTGTTGTTTTCCTAATTAGTTGTTCACCTTTGATTATTATATGCATGATCAGGTCTTGCACTTTCCACTCCAAAAAGACGAAGAAGAGGAACAGTACTGTCTTCTTAGTGTGAATTGTTTTGGTTTACAGATTATAAATACAACGCATTCAGCGGCACGTTTATACCTCATCCATGCAATCAACTGCCACTGGCTTCTGAACATCAGGGGCTATAAAAATGTTTATAATTAATAAAAGGATGAGAAGACATTGATCATAATAAGAATTTGGAGTAAACTGTAATTGATTTTGTTGTGCATATATCGTAACTCACACTGTTAAGGGACTGGACTGTTATATAAAATACGATAAGCAAATTAAGCGTATTTTATCAAAAAAAAATCCGACATGGAGCGTAATGGCGAATTTAGCCACCAAATTAAATCAACCCATTAACTTGACAGATTATTGTATTTGGTTGCTTTCGACTGGTTAATGTTGTGGACACGATTATCAATTGACGTTGAGGAGCAGACCATTTCAAATGAAAAATGTATTCCACTTAATTAAGAGTTGCATGTTTTATTTAACATTAATTTTACGAAGAGTAGATAAGAGTACTGCGATTAATTGGTTTTAAAAGGAAGCCTGTAAGTTATTCTGACTCCCACTAATATATATATATTAGTATATATATATATAATTTCTCGTGGTGTTGGTCATTAGTCTATTCATTCAGAAACTGTAGTACAAACGCAGCTAAATTCCATTGAGCTAAGGGTAATCGTCTCTTTTCTTTCTTTCCTTTTGTTCTTCTTCTTAAGCTGGATTTCATCAAAGAGATGGTGCTGTGCATTTAATTCTTCTTCATTTTTTTTTGTGTGTTTTTATTTATTTGTGGCAGGCCGAGACCATACATGCTGAGCTGAGGCATGAAATCAAATGCCCGAGGATTGAAAATATTGAAATGACCAAGTGTCTATTGGAAGATCCGAACGCCAGCAACGTCTCAAACATGATTATTGATTAAGGTCCTGATCAAAGAAAATGAAAAACCGAGAAAACAATAGCAGAACACAACCAAGTAATCAGCTATCTCTTTATAAAGGGCACACACATTCTGAAGCAACATTTCGTGGCATTAAATAATTTATTATTGATATAGGCAAAAATTGGTCGATTCGTTTTTTTCTGGAAAGTGGAAATGGTCCCTTTATCCACATGTCTCATCAAACTCTAATTACGATTTTAAATCTTATTCTTTTATTCTCAGTTTTTCAATTATGAATACTTTAAATATAATAATAGATATTTGAATATTATACAAAGGCATGCGGCGGTCAAATCACCGGTGGGCTCAAATTACCACCTCCATGGTCACGCACGTGCTGTTCTCACAGGCGAAGTATTTAGTTAATTAATTATGGCCCAACTTTTTGCAAAGTCCTTTGTATTTCTAATTTTATATTAAAATAAAAATAAATAAATCACTATATATGTGTGCTCGTGCGCTTTCGGTCGCACTTGCCTCTCCAGAGAGAAGAAGAAAATCATTGTCTTCCTCGGTGTGAATAATCTTGGTTTACAGATTATACCTAATAAATACAATGCGTTCAACAATACGTTTGTTTGCTGCCTTTGTCTCTGCTGGACAGGAGGAGGAGGAGGAGGAGGAGAGTAATTAAGTGCTAAATTTTGTGTCATTTAACAAAGTTGTTCATCATTGATTATTATGGAGAGCTTAACTTCTATCTCTCTCCCTTTGCTAGTGTTACTGCTAGATCCACAGATCGCCTTCCTCACTGTTAACCAGTCAAAAGCAGCCAAATATAATAATCTATCAATATATATATATATATATATATATATGTTTGTGTGTCGAAATCATGGATATACATCTACATATGACGTTGTGCATGTTCATACACCGTTCATTTAGATTCTGACAAGCCGAGAATGAGTCCCATGGTCACGATAATTTGGTGCCTTTGACATGGAAAGTGGTATATAATAAAGTAACTTTGATGTCATTTTCATTTTACACTACGCATGTATCGTCCATCAGTTTTCCATCGTGGACCCCTCTTCTTGCGATATTTTTTGAGGGTGATTTACTAGTCTGCTCGCTCCTCTGAGAAAAAGAACGCAAAATTCAACAACGTCGATCAGTTTTCCATCATGACCCCTCTTCTTGCGATATCTTTTGAGGGTGATTAATTTACTAGTATGCTCCCCTGAAAAAGAACGCAAAATTCAACAACGTCGATCAGTTTTCCATCATGACCCCTCTTCTTGCGATATCTTTTGAGGGTGATTAATTTACTAGTATATATGCTCCGCTGAAAAAGAATGCAAAACTCAACCACGTCGATCAGTTTTGTAATTTTGTATAAAAAAGTTATAGAGGAGTCGCCCGACCTCCGTAAATGAACCAAGGCGTGATTTACTAATTGTTTAATCACCGCTCGGAGGAAATGGAGGGTCTTAGTTATATACTCTCTTTCTACTTCAGGCTTTTAACAAATCTTCTTGTCTTTCTAGTTTTATATTAAAAAAATCACTATATATACAGTCACGGTGTAAGCTATTTTGGTTCACAGATTATATACCTCTTAAACACGATGAATTCAACAGGACCTTTTTTTAGAGGCCCTGCCTCTGCTGGACAGGAGGAGGAGGAGGGTTTGTGTTAAATTTCTTGTCATTTAACTGAATTGTTCATCATTGATTAATATGTGTGACATAACTTTTATCTCTCTCTCTCTCACTCCGACGTCGCCCTGTGTTTGTTGGTGTTATTGCTAGGTCCACTCTCCTACCTTGCTTCTCCCACCCCCTCGAGTGCCACTTATCTCCATCTCCCTCCTCATGAGTACTGCTCAAACGGAACTGTCACTAAGAAAAAAAAGAAGAAAACGGAAATGCAGAAGAAGAAGAAGAAGCAGGAAACTGATAGACGTTATCGTCAAAAGAAGAAGGTAAATATATAGCAGTCTCATGAAGTACTGTTTTATTTTGGCTTGCTGCCGCGCAAGTTTCCCAAGTGGAAACTAACAAATCAGCAATCATGATGCATTGTTTTCCCATAGCAAACTGCTCCTTTTCTCTTATGAATTATGCAGAAAGCAGAGCAAGAAACCAAGGAAAAGCTGGCCATTGCCATCGCTGAAAATGAATGGTTGAAGGCCGCTGTCGAAAAACTCAGCCAAGAAAATGCCTATTTTAAGAAACAGCAGGTAACTTCTTTTTTTTATCATGATTAGCTATGAAATTTTTTTTCTTTTAATTCTCATCCCATTAACCCACCCTACTTCTTTTAATTCTCCTTCGTGTTTTCTTTTTCTTTTCTTTGTTTGGCAGTTCGCTACCATTTATGCTGAGTTCTCCGATTGCTTATTGAATGATCCCATCACAACTAACATCTGAAACATGGTTAAGGCTCTAAGAGAAATGAAGATTTGAAAAGAACAATAGAACACAAGGTGTCCATGCATCATCATCGCAGGGCTGACAGACTTGCTTGAAACATGACAAAAAGCCTGTTCAAATGGGATTTCTTGCGAAGTTGTGTGTGGATAGTAATTGGATTGTGTTACAATTAATAATGTTGGTAGTATATATATAATTTGCTGGGAGGTGCATGTCTAAGCCCTATCGCTTATAAGCTTATTTTTCTGTCATTATACCTTGCTGTGTGTGTGAAGGACTGTGATTCGAATCAAACTCTATTTGAGCTCGAGCCATTATCAACTATATAAGATATTTGTTTGAATTCGATCACTAGATAAATAAATCAAGTTTGATCATTTTCATGCGGGGGTTTTAGATTTTACTCTCGTTTTTTGCTTTCTATCCCAATTTCTGACAAATATATATGATTTTAATAGAGAAGGCTATTATCGTGCCTTTTGCCCTAATAACTCTCGTTTGAACTAGCTTTTTGGCATACCGGTCGAAAGCAAATGAGTGGGTTTCAGCATTGCCACTCCTGTGATTTTTTTAAACTCTTTCTCTTTTCGTTTTTCAGACACAGTTGTAAGTCAAGTGTGCATTCTCCTGATAGCTCGCACCCTCTTTTCTTGTCTCAAAAGAGAAGAGAGGGTTATTTGATCTTCATTCATGTATTCACCAAACTAACAATCAAAAACATAGAAAAAATCTTTCCAATTCAATTTAATTTCAGGTTTTAAACCTCAATCTCAATTTCAGGATTTACCTCTATGGATTCATAACCAAATGTAAACCAACCAGGGTATATTCATTGTTTCTTGTTTTTTTCACAGCAATTCATTGTTTTATATATATATATATATATATATATATATATATATATATATATGAAAAGAAAAGAGGAAAGGGGGGCAATAGGCTTCGAAAGAGGGATGATGGAGAAAAGAGGACAAGGGGGGCAGGATTCGAAAGAGGGATGATAGAGAAAAGAGGAAAAGAGGGACAGGCTTCGAAAGAGGGATGATAGATTCATAGAATCTGAACGAATGGGGATTCTTTTTGCATCATGTTCTTTTGAGAATCAACAAGTAACTCCCTTGCTTTGAACATGGTACGGAGTGCAGGTTTTTATGTCCACTTGTGATTTTGTTTCTATGAATTTTTTTACGTTCACTCATTGAAGATAATATATAAAATTACTTTGTTTGTTTTTTTATTTTAAAAATATTTTAAAAATAAATTAATTTTTTTATTTTAAATTAATTTTTTTATTTTTTAAGATTATTTTGATGTGTTGATATCAAAAATAATTTTTAAAAAATTAAAAAAAATATTATTTTAATGTATTTACGAGTGAAAAAACAATCATAATCATATTCTCAAACACGCTTTATAATATTTAGAAAAGAAAATTAATTTTCAAGTGATTATTATATTTTAAAATATCCATGTTTATTTGTTTTTTAAAAAATCTTCATTGACAATCTCAGGCTGCTTCATCAAAAAATAATTAACATTAATCAGAGTTGAATATAGCTCAATATAAGACTCAATCTAGATTTAAACTCAGTTTAATTTACACAAGAATTAATAATACATAGCAAAATAAGTAAAACAAATGTTTGGTATTGTGATGGAAGATATGTTTTAAAATTATTTTTTTCTTGAAAAAAATATATTAAAATAATTTTTTTATATTTTTTTTTTACTATCAACGTATCAAAATCATAAAAAATATATATTTTAAAACTATCAATTTAATAAATTTTCTTTAAAAAATATATAATTTTAAAACACATCTAAACATGATTTCAAACTTAAAAATAAATGATACCTAAACAGCCTAGTACGAGGCCATCCACAACAGCATCACTGTTTACCGAAGAACCGCAAGCCTTAAAGATGACTTGGTGGGACTTAAAACTGAGCATCATACGCAATACCAATCCAAATATATCAACACAACTTCATTTAATGATACACAATATTATTATTTTCATAATCACAGCTATTAAACTATGTATGGTCGGCTCAAAGTTTCACAATACTTAGTTGATCATGACTCTTAGTTGATCATGACCTAGTTCATCCAGCTCATGACTTGACAAGAAAATCAACTTAAAATTGATTGGATTTAACTTGGTCAACCCGACAAGCCTATCACTGCATGGTTTACTAGTCAAAACTCCTTTGACTCTTTTTTGTATATAAAAATTAAAACAATATTTTGATAAGCTTAGATTAACTTACCTAACATATAACTTGAGTTATGAACTGAGCTGGATTCAATAACTTTGATCATTACCTTTTTTTTTATTGAAAAAACTAATTCTCCTAGGAAAGTTACTCTACACCAAGGCTCAAAATATTATTCATTGTAATAGTATAATGATAAAATTCTCTCTTAACCATAAAACCTTTGAACTAGACATTAGGGTAAAGTGATATTTTTACCATGACATAATTATTTTTTACAAATTATGTGAGGTTAGATTAGTCATTTTATTTTATGATATTAAAATTATTAATCTAACCCTATAATAAAAAAAATATAATGCCTACTACTCATGGGCATTTTTGTTATTTTTTTTAGTAGTGTAATTGCTTTGATGCTTTTAAATACAAAACCAACATAACTCTTTCATAAGGGTTTTTTTTGTCATTTTACATTGGTTTTATTCTAAATTTTAAGGCTACTCAGGGGCATTGTTATAATTTATATTTATTAAATATTATTATATAAAAGAACTTATGTACGCCATTCTGGCAGTGCATGAGCCGCCTTCCACAATGATGTTTAAAAGGTTTTGGTGTGCCCGAGGTGATGGGGTGGTGCGTGCTCTGAATGCTTCTCGGGTTTGGCCACAATGACCGTTCTTTTTTTCTCTCCCCCACCTCAACTTTTGTGCCAGCCCCTTCAAAAATTTAGACCAACCCTTGCAATTTATTTTTCCTTCACATTTGGTCCATGTCCTTTAGATTATCTTTTAATTTTGAATTATCTATAAAATTATAAAATATTTTTTAATTTCACCCCTAATCTTTCAAATTTGGTCTTTATTATTTTTTATTGCTATTTATTTATTGTTTAGGATCAGGTTTTTAATTTTTGCAATTTCATCCTCCTCGGGTTTTTTTTCTATCAAATTTCATCCTAATTCTTTTTTATTTTTATCTTTTTTCACTTTTGCAAGTTTTTTTATTAATATTTTTCACGAATATTTCATCTTTCAAGATTAAATTGCTAGGGAATTAAGGTTCTTGATTGAACTCGGGTCCAAAATTTCATGGATTATGAGTTTTAGAGATTAGACCAGGTTTAGGAGGTTTACTTGGATTTTCCAAGTTATTTTTTCTTTTTTAAGTTGATGTTTTAATATTTTTTTATTTTTATCTAGTTTTGCTATGTTATTTTTTAAGGTTCACCTTTTATGAAGTTAGCTCCGGGTTCATTATTAAGATCACTGATTTCAAAGGTTAACGTGAGTTCACTTTTGTTTTTTTACCCTATTTTAAAAATTTATTTATTTTAATTTCATCATTTAAACTTTTTTAAAACTATTCTTTCTATTATATTATCACATGATCACAGAGTTTGCGAGTTTACCTGGTTCAATATGGCTTTTTTATTATTTTTTTAAAACTATTATTTTACATTTTCACCCTTTAACATAGGGTTTGCGAGGCCAATCCAGATGGGCTAAAATCTTGTTCTTTTTACTCTCTTTTTTTTATTATTTTCGTTGTTAGTTTATTTATTATTATTCTATTTTTTTGTTCATAATATTTAAATTACTTCTTGAACTTGTAATTTGGGTCACAAATATGTTTAACCTAGCATTTCTTTACGTCAATTTTTTTTTGTTTCTGACTCATGAAGGAGCGCCAGAAACAAATCTAGTATATGATGATTAATAAAAAATAATAATGTGATGAATAAATCCATTTACGGATTTATGTAAAAATAAAATCTCAAACTATATGGATTATGGTAAAGTTACATAGCTTAGGAAGCCAAACCCTAAGAATGGGAGGAAAAGTTGTGTTAATAGTGAAATAAAAAACTTTCATGGTAGTTAATTTAATAACGAGTCAAGATTTCTTTTTATCTTTGGGTAATAATTATTGTATTATAATTATACCAATAAGCACAATCTTCAATCTATATATGAACCCTAACAACAAGGGGATGGAATGAGGTGGATGATTTTGAAATCCATTAAAAAAGGAGCACATAACCTATATATATATATATATATAACCAAGGCATATCTTTTTTATCAAAAGTTGAATCGATCATCAAAAGAAGAATTAGACTAGAAATTAGAATACATTCTGGAAAAATAAAACTTTCATAAAAAAAAAGCAAATAAAAGGCTTATAGACTACAGGGAAAGGAGAGAAGGAAGTAGAGTGGATTGGTGACCCATGGCCAAATATACTTAGCATGACCCACAAAGAAAGCAAGCTAATTAAGAGTTCCCTAGCCCTAAAGCTATTGCCCTGATCCCTATTATGGTTGTTGGGATATTGCCACTTATGTGGCAGCATCTTTAGCTCATCTTCTAAAAGAAGATGACTATCTGTCAAAGAAATAAGGCCAACTTGTGAGAGTCAAAGAGGGCTGCTAGTGCAGCCACCATTATTGAAGATGAGCTAGAGTTGGTGACCACTATTGTTGACAAACGAGCAAGAGGAGCTGCCATTGAAGCCTATAAATAGACACCAAGAGAGAGCAGCAAAATAAGAGAGTGTAGAGCCAAAGATGTGAGAAATATAAGAGAGAGTGGACTGTCAATGACAGCCAACAATAGCTGTCATTGCAGCACTGAAAAGAGAGAAAGAGTTGCTAAAGAGTGGATGATTCCTCCTTCTCTATTTTTGTAAATCTTGTTCTCTCCCTATATAATGCAATGACTTCTTCCGTGGATGTAGACGGTTAGCCGAATCACATTAAATATTGTGTCAATGTGCTTAGCCTTCAATGAACAAATATCAAAACATCACCGGTTAGAATTCCCAACAATGGCTACCAAGCCCCCTAAAATAAAAGTCCCAGTGTCTTATATTTTGGATGAGTTGCCTCCCTTCTTCCATGACCTAGGATGAATATATACAGTGGATGGGTGAAGAAGAATTAACACATAGTTTATTCCCCTCTCTAAATAATGTATTATATATATGTCATGGTGCTAGCTACCATCATCTTCACACATCATAACTCATCATAAACTCTCGACAGAAAAAAAAGACTCAGCAAATAAACGAGGCTAGCTAGGTCTCCATTATCATACTGTGATACGAGCACTCCCGTACAAATATTATTCTTCCTCTGGACTTACATATTTATGCCGGTGTTGGATTTCTTATATGACGGGATGAGAATTTGGAAAGTGATATCATACAGGGATCACAGCTCATTTCACTTATTTTGGTACCTATTTTCATGCTCGTTCCCACTCTCTCTCTCTCTCTCTCTCTCTCTCTCTCTCTCTCACTCCGACTCCCTGTAGTGTTCGTTGGAGTTATTGCTAGCTAGGTCCACTCTCCTTTCTTGCTTCTCCGCCCGCTCCCTCGAGTGCATGCCACTGATCTCCGTCTCCCACCTCATGAGTACTGCTCAAACGAAACTGTCACTAAAGAAAAAGAAGAAGAAAACGGAAATGCAGAAGAAGTAGGAAACTGATAGACGCAAGGGCAGAGCCTTGTACAAAGCTCAGGTGGGCTGTATCCTAGGTAACAAATTAATAATGTTTTGTCCAATAAAAAAAAAAAGGAGCACACGTTTGAACAATTCAACCTTTATGATTTGTGAGGCTTTCTAAACACAAAATTATACAAAGAAGAGGAGTACAGACAAAAGTAAGGACACAGTAATATAATTGCAACCCGTGGAAAATAATTGTTTTTTTAAGTAATTAATTGTAAAATATGTTTTGTTTTATTAGGGGTATTTGTATTTATGGTAGTGATGGTTTTTTTAAGTATTTTTTACTTGGAAATATATCAAAATAATTTTTTTTTTATTTTTAAAAATCAATTTTGATATCAGCACATCAAAACGATCTGAAAACACCAAAAAAATTAATTTGAAGCAAAAAACAAATTTATTTTTTAAAAAAATATATATTTTTAAAACCCAAAAATAAACTAACTATATATCACTAAAGAGTGTCGAAACATGAACAGTTTGGGTTAAAAAAATAATAATTGCGATCAATTGTGTTTTGCAGGGCATACACACTTATATTAATTAATCATCCCAAGTTATTTTTTCTCAAAATTAACAACCATTATCAATCTTATTAGTGTTTCTCCCAAATTCATACCGAGTTACATTATACTCAGGCTATAGAAATTGCACATATAGTTTCTACCGGAGAACGTGAGACTGGTAGAGTGCCTAATCAAATCGGTAATTTACATCGAAGTAGAACTACTCACTAGACTCTCATTTTGATTCTATTTGCAGCTTAATAGATATGTATGGTGCAACTATTACTATGGTTGAAAATATGGTTCAAGAAGGATCTTCTAACTCTATACGTGGAGAAGCTGGAGGTTGTTTGATTGTGATGAAATCTTTTGAATTTATATTCATTTTATATTTGATGCATAAAATAATGGGGATTACTGATTTACTTTGTCGAGTTTTGCAGCAAAAATCTCTTAACATCTTAAATGCAATGGATCTTGTATCAACTACTAAAGCATGGCTTCGAACTTTGAGAGATGTCGGATTTGATCTTCTTCTTGCAAATGTGCAATCTGTTTGCACAAAATATGAGATTGACATACTACATATGAATGCTTCGTATAAAAAGCCTACAGGTCGTTCATATCAACAACAAGGTTCAGTGACAGTTTACCAGCGTTATCATTATAATATATTTAACTCAATAATAGATTTTCAGTTGGAAGAATTAAATTCTAGATTCAATAATGAGACAGTGAAACAAGTTAAAATTGTGCTTCGCAATAAAATAAAATAGGAGTTCTTAACAGATTCTTTGATGATTTACATTGAACGAGAGCTTGTTGAAGATATTGATTCGGATTCGATCATAGATGAATTATATTCTACAAAATATCAAATGGTGTAACTTTGATAGTATAATTTATTGATATACGTTATCGTCGAAAGAAGAAGGTAAATACATAGCGTACTCTCATGAGTACGTACTGCTTTATGTTGGCTTGCTGCCGCGCAAGTTTCTTTCCCAAGTGGAAACAAACAAATCAGCAATCATGATGCATTGTTCTCCCATAGCAAACTACTCCTTTTCTCTTATGAATCATGCAGAAAGCAGTGCAAGAAACCGAGGAAATTAAAGCTGGCCATGGCCGTCGCTGAAAATGGAAGGTTGAAGGGCACTATCGAAAAACTCCGCCGAGAAAATGCCCATCTTAAGAAACAGCGGGTAACTTTCTTCTTCTTTTTTCATGATTAGCTATTAAAATTTATTTCTTTTAATTCTCAGCCCATTAACCCACCCTCCTTCTTTTAATCCTCCTTCGTGTTTTCTTTTTCTTTCATTTTTTGGCAGTTCGCTACCATTTATGCTGAGTTCTCCCTTGCTTTGAACATGTCCACTTGTGATTTGTTTTCAATGACTTTTTTTACATTCACTCATTGAAGCTAATACATAGTATTTAGAAAAGAGAATTAATTTTCAAGCATTTATTATATTTAAAAATATTCATATTTATTTGATTTTAAAAAAATCTTCATTGACAAGCTCAAGCTTCATCAAAAAATTAACAATCAAAGTTGAACATTATTTTATAGCTCAATATAAGACTCAATCTAGATTTAAACTCAGTTTAATTTACAAACGAACTAATAGACCGCCCAAGCAAGTGTTTGATATTGGGATAGAGGGGTGCCTTTTAAAATTTATTTTTTGCTTGTATTAAAATATTTTATATATATATATTTTTTTTTTAATATCAACACATTAAAATCATTAAAAGTATTAAAAAAATATTAATTTAATAATTTTATATATATATATCTTTTAAAACACACCTATACTAATTCCAAACACAAAATTAAACGGTATCTATGCAGCCTAATATGAGGCTATCCATAACAACATCATTGTGAACTGAAAAACCAGACTAATGATCGAGCCTTAGAGACTACTTGGTTGGACTTAAAATTGTGCCCGATATGCATTATCGTTGGTTCATGTCCTTTTAACTATTTTTTTTTAAATTGAATTATCTATAAAATCATAAAATATTTTTTAATTTTACCTCTCTCACTTTTTAATTTATAGATACTTTATCAAATTACAAATATTTTTCAACTCCTTATAATTTTTTAATCTTTCAGATTTAGTTTTTATTTTTTTTATTGTTATTTATTTTTCGTTTGAGATTATTTTTTAATTTTTGCATTTTCATCAACCTCATATTCCTTTGTATCAAATTTTATCCACATTCTTTTTTATTGTCATTTTTTTTGCTTTTACAAGTTTTTTTTCTTAATATTTTTCCATGATTTCCTCCTTCAAAATGAAATTGCTTAGGAATTAAGTTTCTTAATTGAACTCGGGTTTAGAATTTCACGGCTTATGAATTTTAGGGATTAGACCATATTTAGGAAGTTCACTCGGTTTTGCCTGTTTTTTTTTTTTAAGCTGATGTTTTAATAATTTTTTATTTTTTTAGTTTTGCTTTGTTATTTTTTAAGGTTTGCCTTCTATGGAGTTAGCTACAAGTTCATTACTAGAATCACCTTCAAATGTTAACGCAAGTTCATTTTTGTTTTTTATCTTTTTTTTTAATAAATTTATTTCAATTTCATTATTTAAACTTTTTTTTCTGCTATTCTTTTTATGATATTATCTCAATCTTATATTTATGGTCACGGGGTTTGCAAACACCTGGTTTAATATGGTTTTTTTATTAAAAAAAACTGTTATTTTACAGTTTCACCCTCTAACATTGGGTTTGCGGGGCAAATCTGGATGGGCTAAGATATTGTTCATTTTTTTTGTTATTTTTTTGTGAGTTTATTTATTGTTGCTGTGTTTTTTTTATTTATAATATTTAAATTATCAATTTAATTTTTTAACCTAGTATTTTTTTATGTCAATTTTTTTTTTGATTTACAACGGAGCGCGGGAACAAATCTAAGCATATGCTACTAAATAAAAAATAATAATGTGATGAATAAATCCATTTACAGGTTGAAGTACAAGTCAAATCTCAAACTATATGGATTGTGGTGAAGTTACGTAGCTTAGGAAGCCAAACCCTAAGAATGGCAGAAAAGTTGTGTTAATAGTGAAATTACTTGACTTTCATGGTAGTTTAATTACGAGTCAATATTTATTTTTACCTTATGGTAATAATTATTGTAATATAATAATATCAATAAGCACTCTCTTCAATCTATATATGAACCCTAACAACAAGGGAATGGAATGAGTTGGATGATTTTGAAATCAATGGTGAGTCACCGTCTCTCTATGTCATGGTGCTACCATCATCTTCACACGTCATAACTCATAAACTCTCTGAAGACAAAAGACTCGGCAAATAATTGAGGCAGGCTAGGTCTCCATTATCATACTGCTCTACGTGTACTCCCATACAAATATTATTCTTCCTCGACTTACATATTTCCTTTTCCATTATCATTACGGTGTATAAATTAAAGTTTAGATTAAAGGTAAGTATTTTATCCGATGCTTTTAGATAAGGGTGAGTAAAAAAACTGAAAAACCGATTAAACTAAGAAAACCAAAAAAAATAACCGAAAAAACCGAACCGTGAAAAAAAACCGATTAGAATTTTGAAAAAACTGACCGGTTTGGTTTTATAAGCCTAGAACCGAAAAAGACGAACCGAAACTGAAAAAAACTGAGCCAAACCGGGAAAAAACAGAGTCAGGCCGGAAAAAAACCGAGCCAAACTGGTTTTTGTTATAAAAAACCAAACCGAAACTGGTCGGTTTGAACCGGTCTCGGTTTTTTTAAAAACAATATTCGATTTGGTTGCTTTTTTTATATAAAAACCAAATCGAATAAAAAATAATCACCCCTACTTCTAGAATAAATTTAGCAAGTGTGAAATATTTGTTAAAAATCGATGAGAAAATACTTTATCTTTGTTTAGAAATTTTATCGTAAAATACATTCACTCTTAAGATTAATAGACATTTAGGTTTTAAGAGGGGTGTAGCTCAACTGATCATATCTTGAGTTTGCTCTCTAGATGTCACTAATTCGAGTTTCACAAACCTCAGAGCCATTGGAGGTTTATATGGTCGTTAATTTCAAGGCCCGTGAGGTTAGTCAAGGTACACACAAACTAACCTGGACACCCATGTTAATTAAAAAATATAATAGACATTTAGATTTTATATGAGTGTATCATCGAAACAATTTACATATATTGAGATAAAATTATCTCAAATCAATCATGATAAAAATGAAACATCTTTATTTTTCCATTTAAAAAGAAAAACAAAAAACTTTTTTATTTTATTTTATGAATTTATAGAAAGTTAGTAGAAGAAAATGATTTATAATAAAAACAATTAATCTTTTATTCTAGAAAAGTGTTTTTTTTTGTTATCTTTGAAAAACACTTTATTTTCTTTTAAAAAAACCTCATAAAAGAAAATTATAATTGTTGTAAATATATTCAACAAGGTTATATATCTATTATATTATATTTACAATATTTATATTATATTATATATATATATATAGTTATATTTTATAAAATAAGCTATCTATAAATATTTGATGTAATAAAAAAATTCATTTTTTATATCTCATTATATTTAACAAGGTTATATATCTATTATATTATATTTACAATATTTATATTATATATATAGTCATATTTTATAAAATAAGCTATGTATAAATATATAATACAATTAAAAAAATTCACTATTACATTTTTTATATTTCATTATCTATGTGGTCAAATATTTATATTTAATGTTATATATATATTATATAAATTTTAAAAAAATAAAATATTAATAAGTTATTTTTCAATTTATTTTATATGATGTACCAAAGCACTAGAAAGTATTTTTCAAGTTATTTTTTATAATTCTATCAAACATAAAAATTAATTTAATTTTAAAAATTACTTTAAAAATAACTAATATTCAGCAAACAAACATATATTTGAAAAAAAAAACCCTTTAATCATAACACACAAATTCCAGCTAATCCAATCCTACCCTTCTCTCTTTCTTCCTTTGCCCTAATCCCCTCCCCTTCCTTTCACACTCCCCCCCTTTCCCTCCCCTTTCCTCCTTATTTCCCCCCCTCTCCCCCAAAAATACCCTAAGAGAGGAAAAAAAAAAAACAAATCTCTCTCTCGCTTTCTCACTCCCTCTAATCCCTAAACCCCCCCAAAAGAAACCTAGCCACCTCCACCACTACCGCCGCCACCACCACCACCACCACCACCACCACAAACCCTAATTCTTCACCACCATGGACGAGTCAACTCAATTCCAGCAATCTCAACTCGCTGCCATCCTCGCCGGCGATCCTTCTCAATTCGAAATCTTAATCTCTTCCCTTATGTCTTCCTCTAATGAAACCCGATCTCAAGCCGAGCTTCTGTTCAACCTCGCCAAACAACACGATCCTAACTCACTCTCTCTCAAACTCGCTCAACTCCTTCAATTCTCTCCTCACCTTGATGCTCGTGCCATGTCAGCCGTCCTCCTCCGTAAACTCCTCACTCGAGACGACTCCTACCTCTGGCCGCGCCTCTCGTTACAAACTCAGTCCTCTCTCAAATCGATCCTGCTTGCCTGTCTCCAGCAGGAATCTGTTAAATCGATCACCAAAAAGTTGTGCGACACCGTTTCCGAGCTTGCTTCCGGGATTTTGCCTGATAATGGATGGCCAGAGCTTTTGCCGTTTATGTTTCAGTGTGTGACGTCAGATTCTGTTAAGTTGCAGGAATCTGCTTTTTTGATTTTCGCACAGCTGTCGCAGTATATTGGAGAGAGTTTGGTTCCCTATATCAAGGAGCTGCACGGGGTTTTTCTACAGTGTTTGGGATCCAGCACGAACTTCGATGTGAAAATCGCGGCTTTGAATGCTGTGATTAACTTTATCCAGTGTTTGAATAATACGTCTGAGAGGGACCGGTTTCAGGATTTGTTGCCGTCGATGATTAGGACTTTAACGGAGGCGTTGAATAATGGGAATGAGGCGACAGCACAGGAGGCGTTG
>Ga0307509_10006088_pt1 | contig 16410 bp, 7 predicted proteins | sample 10_EM_MG_FD_202245 | JGI IMG/M metagenome (GOLD analysis project Ga0307509, IMG submission 202245) | Populus trichocarpa ectomycorrhiza microbial communities from riparian zone in the Pacific Northwest, United States - 10_EM | ecosystem: Host-associated > Plants > Roots > Unclassified | place... | reverse complement strand
TTTATTTTTGCAAAATAAATTAAAAAGTGGCTTGCTAAATATAGTTTCTAGAAGGCATCTCTTTTTGTAAATATTGAGATGGTGTGGGCTGTGGCTAGACCAAATATTTTTTTGAATGAAAAAAAAATAAATAAAAAATTAATTGACGAAATAAATTTCAAGTAGATTTAAAAGCAACCTAAATAATCGGTAAAAAAACATGGTTTTGATTTAAAAAATATTCAAGATGACTAAAAAGTTTATAAAAATCAAATCAAAATTAATTACTTCTACAAAAACTAAAAATAAACATATTAGATGGATTCAAGTTTCATGATTTAACCAGCCAAACTTGTAATATAAATCATATGTTGGGTTTATAATTTTTTAAAAAATAAACGTTAATTGAATTTTAATTTTCTTAACAAATTCGGACCAATTCGTCATCAAATTAGGCATGGAAAAACACAATCCAAAAAACAATATTTTCTTTAATTAATTTAATAGGTCATTTATGTGCGAGAGTGAAAGTTTAAATCTCTCTTGTAATAGTCTATAGAGAGAGCGGACTAACCTCTCCATCTTCTCGTTTTTATCACCAAGAAAGAACATAAAAAAAAAAACTTTTATTTCTCTTTTTTTCCCTCCTCCTCTTTCTTTGACACGCAGATATTAATTATTTAAATTTTATTATTATATGAATAGAATTTGATTTGTCTTATTACGAGACCTACTAAAAATAAATATTAAATTCATATAAATATTTGTTTTAATATAACTTTGATAATACTTGGTAAAATATAAATAATGATAATATAAATCTAGAAAATTAATTATTCAAGAATACAGTTGATGGAACTTGGAAGAACAAAGCAATTTAGTTTTTTGAAATTTGTTAGATTACACAGGTTTAACTAGAACAATGTCCTAAACTGTTTGAAATTAAACCCGTTCGAGTCAGACAACGGGTCAGCTGCTGGGCGAGTTTAATAACTATGCCCGTTAGCCTCCTCTACTGGTCGCCTGCGGGGCCGTGGCATCTGCCGCCCCTCGTACCTTCCCTCATCAGATTGGATTTTGCCTTCCCTAAGCAACTGAACAAGGTTCTTTCTTTGTCTGACATAAAAACCTGTAAACTTGTGCGGGTGCATTTTTCTTGTAAGCTTCACGGAAGCATTGAAAGGAGTCTCTTGGAGCCAACAATTTTGGGAATTGCATTTATGTGCTACGTACATTGTAGATCTGGTTAAGACACCTCATCCACAACATAGTTTTCATCTATATATACTATACTATCTCAATCATCTGTGTGAATCTTGACGTGAAAAAATTGCATGTTCAAATGGACAATTGTCCTTGACCATATCTTGCTATCATCATATTCTTTTTTTAAAAAAAAAAAAAAACTTCTTGCCAGCCCATATTAAAACCCCGACTGCATGTCGCTTCAAATTTGATTCTTAGTTCCTGTTCTGTTTGTTTTGATCACTATTAGCACAAGAAAATTTCTTAGTTCTCCTTGATAGTTGAAATTTGTTTCCCAGGTTGTTCAATCTGTGAGTCTTGAAAAGGGGTGCATATTGAAAGGGCGTGATTGTTCCATCAATTTAGAGTGTTTTTTTTTAAGCAGTGATCTTGAGTGTATTTTGTCATTGCACCTGAAAATGGTCCACAAGTTAAGTCAGTCGTTGCCTAGTATACTTGAGAAAATGTCCCAAGCAGTTCAATTGATGAATCTTGAACTTGTATGTGAGAGGGTGTGATTGTTCAACATTCCAAACTTGTTTTGCCTGACTTTTTCCTTTTAACTATAAGTAGTTCTAGGCTGTTCTTTACGGAATTTGTAAAGACTCAAAGCATTTTCTGCCATTGGCTATACAATCAATGGCATCATTTGTTACATCTGGAATACTGCCCTGTTTTGGTTTATATTCAGACGTAAAGCCTCGGTTTCAAGCGAGAGTTCAAAGTTCAGCTAGCGTTGCTTTAAAACTTGGCAGGTTGAAGCCTTCAATTGAGGAAAAAAAGTGGGTAAATGATTTTGGTCCAAAAGATCTGGAACCATTGTGGGATGATGGGTATGGGACCAAGACCATAAAGGATTATTTCGATGGAGCCAAGGAGATGATTAGGCCTGATGGTGGCCCGCCCCGGTGGTTTTGCCCCATTGAGTGCGGGCAACCTTTGAAAAGTTCTCCAACTCTTCTGTTTTTGCCCGGTAACTACTGCCTTGTTCTGATAGACTTTACCTAATTTTGTAAAAAGTTTTGCAAATCAGAAGCACATATTCATAGATGAACTGGTTTTTAGCTAATGAAAGTTGTTTTTCTCCTTAATGTTTGATTTAATAGGAGTATGTTGTTGATTCAACTGAATGACTCTCTTGCAATTGATGCATGCAGGGGTTGATGGTGTTGGCTTGGGCCTAACTTTGCACCATAAAGCTCTTGGAAAGTAAGTTTTTGTTATGTCTACCTCTATAAAGGGCGGGAAAAAAAATTCTAGCTATTTTAACTTCATTGCTTATAATTAATAAGAACTGAACTCAACTAATTAGCCTCAATCTCAAACTCGTTTGTCAGAGTCTTTCCTCCATGGAAACCTGTTTTAGTGCAATTGAATCATTTTTCTGGCTCTTTAATGTCTACCTCTATAAAGGGCTTCTCCAATGTTCATTTTTCGTACCTGTTTGAACTGCTTCAGAGTTATGGCATTCATATTTTGTATTGAAGGCAGTCAATTGCATGTTTATATCTTTGTACATGTATGATGTACAGCTACGGTCAGATAAGCTATCAAGATGTCAATTCAAGATTGTTTGCTGCGTTTTCACCTCATTTGTGGAATTTGTGTATCCATGTGTGGTTTCTGGCATTGTGTCGAAACTGTTTCTCATACACCAATGTTTCAAAAACTAGTTGCTAATCACTGTTCTTTCAGCTCTGTTATTTCATATCAGTTAATTAGATAAATGATTTCTACCTTGAAACTTTGGCAAATGCAGGGCATTTGAAGTACTATGCCTTCATATTCCAGTGTATGATCGAACGCCATTAGAAGGTCTTAGCCTTCCAGAACTTCTAGATTCATCAGAGCATTTTCTTGAATTATTTATTTAGTGATTCATTTCTGTCCACAATTCAGAAAAATGGCATTTTGAGCTGAAGTTATCCATAATAGTATGATTATTCATGTGAAAGTACTATTAGCTTTTCATTGGTGAAACTAAATTCTTTTATAAACCTCTCATGAATGCTAATTTTCAATAATTCATCTACAATGATGCTAATTGTAGCACTCTCCCATGGTGATCATGCTGGAATAGGTGATAGAGTTCGAAAGGTTGATGAGTGGTGACTGTTGAGCAAAACCTATTCCAAAATGGATAATCAAATAAGATAAACTAGCTAAATAAAGTTTGTATGGACCTGTAAGCATTTCAATTGCTTCTGCTCTAAGAAATGGCATGCGTGACCTTCAACAATTTTTTGCCAGGACATGCATTGGCAAAGCTCCTTTATTAATAAAACATTATTATTTATCAATAACGTAACAGGATCTTATGACATGAAGGGCTGGTGAAATTTGTCGAAGAAACTGTGAGGCTCGAGCATGCTCGTAATCCTAATAAACCAATTTACCTAGTGGGGGAATCCATTGGAGGATGTCTAGCAATTGCTGTTGCTGCTCGTAATCCTAAAGTTGACCTTGTAGTAATATTAGCCAATCCAGGTCTGTTTCCAGATATGCAGTAACTTCTTTGTCTCTCGTTCTTGATGAACTTTAATTCCTTGACATTTTGTTGATCTTATCTGAGGTAGTCTGACATTTTATCCTTTTGTTTATAGCTACCTCATTTGGCAGGTCAAAGCTGCAGCCCTTTCTCCCTATTTTGGAAGCCGTGCCTAATCAGTTGCATAATGGGTTACTGTGTCTTCTTAGCCTTCTTACAGGTACTTGAATGATTTCCTACCCAGATTTGTAGATAAACTGATTGGTTGGTAGTTTCTTTGCTTTTCTTTTTGTTCCGCTTCTTTGTAAAGTTTCATGGATCTCTTTGCTCTGTTTATAGTATTTACCAACATAATCATGACTCCTTTTCCAACTGTTCTGCCACTAGGAAGTGTGACTTTCTGCACTTTCAAATTGCTTTGCTAGTGCCTTTAGTGTTGCTAATTTTTTCTATTTCTTGACATCAGGTAATCCAGTTAAGATGGCAATGGTCGGTGTTGAAGATAGGCTTCCTTCTAGATTAAAAATCGGAAAACTGTATCAGAATCTCATGGCTTTGCTACATAGTCTTTCTGTAAGAAACGAACTGAGCAATGTCTAGCCTTTGTGCTCCTGACCACTTTCTTTTTTTATTGTTTTGGTTTGGTCTTATTCAGCGTTCGTTTCTTTCTTTTCTTCTCCTTTCTTTCTTTTGAGAAGAACTCATTCTTCGTTCTTTATTTCCTATTCACGTATTATGCTTTAATATTAGATTATAATAGTCCAATATAATGCACAGAATCAAGATTTTGCTATGCTGTGCGGATCTAGCACTTCTATTCAAATTAGTCAATATATGCTCCATAACCTTTTATGAAGAGATCAATTAGATGCACTATTGTTTATTTTCAGGTTGTGGCTGACATCATTCCAAAGGACACTCTTGTCTGGAAGATGAAGCTGCTTAGATCAGCTGCTGATTATGCTAACTCCTGTCTTCATACTGTGAAAGCTGAAGTGTTGCTACTTGCCAGGTCTATATTCTTAGTTTGCTTTCTATAGTTTTTTGCACAATTTACTGCTGCCCCTTTTCGGATATCTATTGTTATTTTGAAAATGTCTATGGATCTGTCTGTGGTGGTTACTGTTCATAATAACCATTAATTTACGTATATACTGTTCATTACGTTCAAAAGGTTTTGTGGGGCCGCAGCTCCCTCCAGTCCCCACCATGTCCGGCTATGTTCTCATGCCCGATTTTGTTGAGGTTCTGTATTCGAGCTGCTTTTTGAATTTGTAAATGTTGACGAAATATTATGATTGATATTATATTTATGTTGTAGTGAGAAGGATCGCCTGCTTCCTAGCAGAGATGAAGCTCTACGTCTTAAAAGTTTGTTACAGAATTGCACAGTTCGTAACTTCAAGGCCAACGGACATGCCATTTTACTGGTATGTGAGAATAAATTGGTTATCTGTGCTTGTGTGTGAATGCTTGTGCAAGGTTTCGTAATTGTTGCATGTAGCTACTTAATTCTATCTGAGATCTTTAAAATCAGATGAGCTCCTGGTCACGTAAAAGATTTTAATGCCTTGTTGATTTGATGTCGCGCACAACCAATTTCTGTGTATGTGAAGAATTCATATGTTTTATTCTTTTCTTCTGTGATCTCATAAAGACAAGGTTAAATTCTGAAACAAAAATTCTAAAAATTGACAAAGGCAAGATGTAGCTCTTATGCTGTTGCTGTTAAGTAGTGTTCTGTCAAGTCTTCATTTGACTCCATCAAACAATTTTATTTATTCTGATAAGCCATCACATGATATAGAATATTTTCGGGAACCAGTAAGCAAAAACTGTGACCTTCTAGGTGACCTGAACTCAGTGAGAGGAACTCTAGCAACAACTTAAACATAGACTGTATTGCTGATGAAAACATCTAGAACCAAGCTATGAGGTAAGTCAGAGATGACCTCCACACATTTTGGTTTCTCAAGGAGTGTAGACAAAATCTATTGATAGGAACATCTTGGATAACAAAGATATAACCAGAAAGCCCTGAGAGAATTTCCATGGTCAGCCTGCACTGTCTTTAAGCCACCTGATGACATTTGTCGATTAAGACTCCATGAAAGACAGAGGAACCCCTAAGGCTTTGGTTATATAGAAGGCCTTTGATGCTTTTCACTCTTTTTCTTGTCTCAAATGTTAGACTACAAGCATCTGTTGTTCCAAATCAAGCTTCCATTCTTTGATGCTATTATACTGAGATTACAAATTTATGACTGGTCTTTTGCTTGTTTTTTTTTTTCCCCCTGTAATGGCACAGGAAGATGGTGTTGGTTTGCTCACTGCTATTAAAGGTACTAGTAAATACCGTCGTTCAAAGCGGATTGATTTTGTCTCAGACTATCTGCCACCTAGCACTTCAGAATTCAAATCGTTCTTTGAAGAAGCATATGGGTAATTGAGCTGAGCAAATCTTCATGCATAGTTTCTTAATCGACACTTCTTACTATGAACTTGTTCTTTCTTTGACAAAGATAAGACTTATGTCCACCCTCAGAAAGAGACCATAGGGACTTGACCGAGCATTCATCTGGTTAATTATACAGTAGCTAGACAGTCTTAATAACTTGAAAAAAAAACGTTATTTGTGAATGTTAAACGTGTTGATTTACTCAGCTGATCTTTTCTAACATCCAGTCAGCTGTTTTCTCTGTAAAGATCTCATACGGACCTCCTCTTGCTGTTTCCTGTGTATAGTTTTAAGTCTCCATACCTCTATCTTCCTCTTCAACCTTGGTTCTGATTGCTTTCATAAAGATTTGGTTACTGCAAGAAACTTGTTTGATTGGAATCTTGAAATTTGTTCTGCAAATTATTTTCTGCAATCATTGAGACTTATGTTTGATCGACAAATATGGAGTGGGTTGACTTTATAAAGGACGACATTGTTGTAAAGCCCCAGTTTAATTATCTAAGTTTGGGCATTGTATACGTGCTAGCCTGTCCAGCTTATTTCCAGTTTCAATTTCTATCATGAGTTTTCTGATAACGAAATCAAGCTGGTGTTACAATTGCATGAAACATCAGGTTACTGCTTTATGCTGCTGGTTCCACCATGTTTTCAACTCTGGAAGATGGGAAGATAGTGAAAGGTCTTGCTGGGGTTCCAAACGAAGGTCCTGTCTTATTAGTTGGTTACCACATGCTAATGGCATTTGACATTTATCCCCTTGGCGAAGGATTCTTAAGAGAGAAGAACATTATGGTTCGTGGTTTAGGGCATCCCGACCTATTTACAGGAAAGCTGGAGGATTCATCTAATGAATTTGCTTATGCTGATTGGATTAGAGTAATGGGAACGGTAGCTGGCACCGCTAGCAATCTTTTCAAATTGCTGTCAACAAAATCACATGTGGTTCTTTATCCTGGAGGGGCTCGAGAGTCTCTGCATAACAAGGTATGCCAAGTTCCGCCTGTTCATTAAGTTTTCTTTGGAAAGGACTTTTTTTTTTAATTTTCTTTTCAAATATCTGCTAGATTTCATTGTTCAAAAGAGAAGACATATAACGGCTGAAACTTTGATAATTATGTAAACATTTACACCACCATATCGCAGCTATGGTTAGTGGACCTGTAGTTCATCACCTCATGCATGCATGGTGACTTGAGATCTTGCCGCCATTAATCCTCATGATTTCAACCTCGCCACCATCATTATCATCACTTCCACTGTCACCTCAAGCAGTGTCTAGGCTACCTTTATTGTCAATGGCAAAACACCAACCACCACTGTCATTGTCACCCCACTATTTTTCCTATCGCTACTTTTCTTGGAACACCGCCTCAATTGAGGTCATTACTTTTGTGCTTGCCTCATCGCCACTGTTGCCATACGAGGCATTTTTCCCCTAACCTTAGAGTGGTGCAGGCATCACCACAAACACTACCTATTTCACATGATATAAACATCAAAAGATTTCCCTGATTGTTTTAAAAAAATTCGATTTTTGAGTAACTACTAAGAAAAGAAATGCAACTATTTTGGTTGTTGATTTTTAGGTCAAGACAAAGAGTCTTCATCTCTTACTAGTTTGACCTCAGTTGCAGTTTTAGCTATTGGAGTTGATGAATAAAGTAGTGAGGTTTAACTGAGTTTCACATCAGGCACTGCATAATCATACCATGCATGAATTCAAATCTTTCACCTATCCAAATTTTGTTTCATGTAATCAACTTCTTTCTGGTATTAGCATTTATGCATTTTGACATGTATTCTAAAGAGAAATACAAGTTATTGTGGCCTTTATACTGCTTTTTCAATAGTTTGGTTCCTCTCAGTTACATTTTGATTCTGCTCCAGGGTGAGGAATACAAGTTATTTTGGCCTGATCAACAAGAATTTGTGAGAACAGCAGCGAGGTTTGGAGCCACAATTGTACCATTTGGAACTGTAGGAGAAGATGATTTAACACATGTAAGCTTGTGCTTTCTTTCTTTTCCAAAAACCTAATATGTTTTAGTTCTAGATCCTGTTTCTGATGGTCCAAATATTTTTTTCTTGTTTGGTGTAAAAGGTTTGCTGACTCCTGAAATGTGCATCCTCTTTCATTGCTGTCTCTTTTTCATAGTCTACAATCAAAGTTTTAGGTTCATTGTGACTTCTACTTTTCTTCTCTTTTCTTTATAATTCTGTTTTTGATTGTGGCAGCTGGTTCTGGATTATCATGACATGATGAAAATCCCTATAGTTAGCGACTATATCAGAGAGGTTAACAGTAAAGCTACAAGAATAAGGTGATTACTCTCCACGCAACAACATTTACCTGCTTCTTCCCATTAATTAGAACGTTATATTGTTAAATGCCTCTTGGTGGATAATTCATTCAGGTTCCCTGATTTCCATATGTTCCTCTTCAAGATCTAAATATGCAATGATTCCTTTGAGATGTCATGCTGCTATAATGTGCCCCTTTCTTGCAATAGTATAACATAAAACAATTCTTTGGTGATTGTGATGGTTTTTTGACGTGATATCATAGTTCTTATTGACCGAAGAGGTGATAAGTTCAAATCCCACCATCTCGTTCTACTTGATAAAAGGGTCTCTGCAGGTTTCATGGTAAAAGGGTCTCTGCAGGTTTCAAGCGATGAGCACATTGACATGCATGGTTTTTCTTTACAGGGACAACAGCAAAGGAGAGGTAGCCAACCAACAAGTGTACATCCCGGGGGTTTTGCCTAAGCTACCGGGTCGGTTTTATTATCTATTCGGGAAGCCCATAAAAACGAAGGGAATGGAAGACATGCTGAGAGACAGAGAAAATGTAAACCAGTTATACTTGCACGTAAAATCTGAAGTTGAAAACAACATTGCATATCTGCTGAAGAAAAGAGAGGAGGATCCTTACAGGAGTCTCATTAACAGAACAATATACCACGCATTACATTCTCCTTCGAGTAATGTCCCTACGTTTGATCCTTGAGCAGGATTATCCATGGGGTCAAAAGAGGAGTAGCTTCACTTTGACTGATCTATAGTTTATAACTTTTCAGTGTAAAACCTATAATTCTCACAAAGTTTCCATAAAACCTTTTATTGCTCAATAGGAAACTTACATTAATTTAACAGTTTGATGATATTAGATGTTGTTTATTATATTTTTCTATGATCAAATGTCATTTTTAGAATATAAATTCTTGCATGCAATCATACCTAATCTCATCAATTAAGTTCTAATTTATCTTATAGAATTGAGTTTTTGGTGAAAAAACAATTAACGAAAGCTTGGAGACGAAGGTAAAAGGTTTTGTGGGTGTGATAAGGCAGGACATGCCATATTCGTGGCGTTCTTTACTGTCTGGAGGTGGAAGAGACGATGAGAGCTGCGGATCTACGGGGAAGAAGAAGAGTTGCAGGTTTATAAAAACCCTCCAAGATTGCCTCTTGGTCCCAACTCTACCAGTGCAATGTGCCACACAATATTAGTTAAATTAGATTCTTCCTTTCTTTTTCCATATATGTTTGATTATGTTGTGCAAGTATTTCTGTAAAGGCAAAAGTAATTTTTTTATACTTTTAGTATGAGAATATCAAAATTATTCACAAATATTTTTTAAAAAATATTAAATTAATATTTTTATAATTAAAAAACATTTTCAAATCTAGTGTTAAGAATTAAATGATTTGCTTAGATCTAGATCCCAATCACATGGCATTGCTTAGATCTAGATTTTGTTTATATATATATATATATATATATAGGGTTAGTTGACACCTCATGACCAAGATCATGAGTTTTAAAGGTTGACACGAGTTGATTTTTGAGTTTTTTTATGTTTTTTTATAAAAAAAAAATTTTTTTAATTTCATCCATCAACATTTAATTTTTTTGAAATTAATCTTTTTTTTTTGTAGGGTTATCTCAAACTTATACCAAAGATCACAAGGTTAACGGGTTAGCCCTTGTTGATTAAGATCTTTTTTTTAATTTATTCTTTTTTAATTTCATCACTGTAAATATTTAATGAAAATTGTGCTTTGTTATTTTTTTAGATTTTCCTTATATGCATCGGTCCCGATCATGATCACGAGTTTTAAAAGTTCACACGAGTTGAATTTGATTTTTTTTAATTCTTTTTTAAAATTGATTTTTTTTTAATTTCATCCTTCAACATTTAATTTTTTTAAAATTTATCTTTATTTTTTTTCAATTTCATTATACATTTAATTTTTTTATGATTAGAAAAAACCTATGTATTTATTTTTTTACAAAAAAAAAAAAAAAAAAAAACTAACCTTCTACAAAGCAACAATCACATAACTAGTTATTACTAAGTTAGGCAGGAATTATTATACAATAATATTTGGCTACATATTTTGGAATTTAAGGAATGGAAATCAAGCTCAATTCACTATACTCAAAAATATTTTCACTCCATTTTACTGTAGCAATTTTATTTTTTTTATTTTAATTCTCAAATTTTTTTTTATTAATAGTATTTTTTTTCTAACTAAATTGAAATCTAATTGCCAAGTAGGAGTGAGCAAAAAACCCGAAAAACCGATTAAACTAAGAAAACCAGAAAAAAAATAACCGATTAAAATTTTGAAAAAACCGACCCGTTCGATTTGGTTTTATAAGCCTGAAACTGAAAAAATCAAATCGAACCGAACCCGAACCGGAAAAAAACCGAGCCAAACCGGACAAAAACCGAGTCAAATAAAAAAAATCGAGCCAAAACAAAAAAACAAGTCAAGCCGGTTTGAACTGGTTTTTGTCTAAAAAAACCAAACCGAACCGAAACCGATCGGTTTAAACCGGTTTCGGTTCAGTTTTGATTTTTTTTCAGTTTGGTTACTTTAAAATAAAAAAACCGAACCGAAAATAATCAGTTCTATTACTAAGAGTAACTCAATTAATAAAAAAAAAACATTTTTCATGAGGAATTTGATTTAAGCAAGAAATAGCATTGAAACCGATCTCAGCAGCATCGTGCCGTCCTAGAATTGAGCAACTGCAGAAAGAACTGCCAGAGCAAAGACAGCCGTAATAACAGTCACAGCCTAATTTTTAAGACCAAACAGAAACCATCTTCTTTCAAGCTAGCTCTCACGTTCTTGGACTTCCTTGCTTCCCTGGAGTGCACACCACCCCCTTCAACGACAAAAATAAAAAAATATCTGTAAATATCTTGATATAATATTTGTTTTTGTATTTTAAAAATATTTTTTTAAAAAAATAATTATTTTATTTTATTTTATTTTTTAGTGTTGATATAAAAAATTAATTAAAAAATATTATTTTAATATATTTTTAAATAGAAAAAACACTTAAAATATAATAGCTACCATGCTATCATAATCAAGGATGCAAAAATATGAACTTTATCTTGTCCTTTCCTCAGGAAAATCTATTGTAAGATTGCCTCTTCGTCATATCTCTACCATTGCTATCAATTTGCTCCATATTATAATATTTTCTTCAATTGGATTCTATAACGTAAGCACGTTGCTCATACCTTCTTTTTTTAATATCTGCTTTTGATTTTTTAAGTGCAAATATTTTTGTTAATGCATGTTTAAATTTGATGCTTTTCATAAAATAAAAAAAAAGTATTTTTTGATATTTTTGAAGAAAAAAATATTTTTGATCGTCCCACACAAAAAGAAAGAGCACATAGCCCCGGCCCGACCTGCAGGTCCGCTAACGTAAAGCGAGGAGTTGAGCCTGAACTGGCGAACCGAAGGTGCTTTCGGAACCATACTTCCTACAGCTAACACGTGTCCAATCCAGCGGGAACGAGCACTCAATAGTACAGTACAATGCCAAACAGTGCCAAATAGATATTTTAAATTTTTTTTAAAATCTTTCACATCAGCATATCAAAATCATCAAAAAAAAATATTAAAAAATATTAATTTAATATTTTTTAAAATAAATATAATTTTAAAAAGTATCCCAAATTATAAAGAAAAACATCAAATTAGTATTAAAAAAAATCAAATATTAGTGTTAACACGTTATCAAACCCCAATCATTGGTTTGACAAGCCGGTAATCTTAGGAATCAAATGATTTGCTTAGCTATAGATTACAGTAGGGTGGCAATGTTTTTAAAACATATATTATAAACAAATAAATTATTTTGTATAATATGATGTAATAATTAGGTCCATAATTTGAATGGCATGGGGTGGCACGTGAGGAAGTAAAATCTGTTGTTTCAGCCCCGGTCAGCCGGGTTTTACATTAACCCGTCAGATCAAATTAAATTTTAGATTAATATAAGTATTCTAGCTAATTTATAAATATTTTAACTAATTTTATTGATTTTAAAAATATTAACCTTAAAATAAGTCAAACTCATAAATAAATAAACTGAATTTTAAAGCTATGGGTGCGACGCGGGGAGATGGGGACTGTCCGAAAATAATGAATTTCCACGTCGGCACCTCATTAATTTAAAATAAATTTAGGACAAAAAATATATAGGCGGAGTGGTGGACAAATAAAAATACTACACAGTCCTTTGTGACAGCAAAACCATTAATCTTTTTTGACAACCACGTGGCCGCCGTCCGTCATCTAGAACTTCTTTTAACAGCTATTCTACTTTTTTTTATCCAAAGTTTATAGATTAAATAATATGTCGATTAAATAATAAATTCTTATAATCCTGTATTAAATAAAACACGCATAAATATAGGCACGCCTGCATTATATAAGTGTATAATATTTTTTAATATTAAGTATATTTAATGGTATCTAATTAATAAGAAAATTTATAAAATTTATGTTTTTATATAGACTTGTGAATATTACATAATATTTTTTTATTCTTTAAAGACATTGCCCAGATAAAATAATAAATATTAAAAAAATGTGTTTGCTTATGAGTAATATTTAAGTTCTCTTTTACCTTTTCAACTAGCAACCTACTAGACATGTAAAAATTATTAAAGTCTAACTATTTAGTAGTGGTTCAATAATAAAAATTTAAGATTAAAAAATTTGTTTTTCCTATGATTTTAAATTTGATCCCTATGATTGTTAATATAATAACCACTGAAGACTTACATGGTCATTAACTTCAGGACCCGTGAGATTAGTTGAAGTACGCATAATCTAGTCCGGCCATCTATATTAATAAAAAAAATTATTGAATTCCGAGGTCTTGCTAAGTTAAATAATTGGACTGGATGGATGAAAATCTATGCTGTGAATTTATATATATATTTAATTAATATGCCTGATCATTTCCGATTTTTTAATAAAAAATAAAATCAGTTTACTGGTCAAATCATGTGACACTAACTTGAAATAAAATATATTTTAAATAATTGTCATTCTTCATCAATAGTATAATGAGATTTAAAAATGAGTGAACTGTTTATATTTTGTGTTTTAAAAATATTTTAAAAAAATTTAAATTTTATTTTATTTTATTTTAGCTTTAAATTAATATTTTTAAATATTTTTAAATTATTTTGATGCGCTGATATCAAAAATAATTTTTTAAAAATAAAAAAATTATTTTGATGTATTTTCAAGTGAAAAATCTTTAAAAAACAACCGCAAGTACACTTTCAAACTAACTCTTTGAAATAATAAGAATAATAATTTATGTATCAAATAATATATACTTCATACAACAAATAACATGATATCTATTTTTTTATTCGATAATTCAGGATATTTTTGGATTATTTTGTGCACTGATTAATATTATTTCTTTTTAAATAATCTTAAGACTAAATATTTTCATATAAGTTTGATACATTTAAAGAAATTAGTATTTTTCACACAGATTATATGCATATGAAAAAATTGTATAAAAATTGTTAAAATCAACTCTAATAAAATTAAAAGAAAATCAAGAGTTTAAAATACAATCAAATACTAGGAAGAAATAAAACTAAAATAAACTATATTTATTTTAATACACACTCAGTACAATACAATAGACTGCGGTCTTACTTTACAAAAAAGTCAAATCATCATGGCGACTCTTCAACTCCGGGCAGTGGCAGTTGAGCCTCATGGCCGTCATCTAGAAGTCACAGCTCACAAGTAGTGTGCCAAGCCAGAGACCGCAACATGGACGAGTAGAAACAAGAGAAGACAACATTGTTTTCATTTTCTATTATTAAGTATGTCTTTCCTAGCCCCACGTTTACTATTCGCTGGGGATTTGTCGCCATATGATAATACAAAGAATTCAATACAGGGCATGGTGTACAAGCTACTATACATCTCAGCTTGCTTTTCTGGGGTTGCTTCAAAGAGTTTTCCAGCTTCTCTTTTATTGCTGCCTGGTAGTTGAAGTCAGTGAACCTTGAATAAGGCTCTAAAATTACTCTCAAGAAGCGTGTGATTGTTTCAGTTAGAATGTTTTTGGGGATTATTTAATTTAATATTGCAGCTGGTTTTTAGTGCAGTGCTAGATTTAAGGGTCCCAGGCTTCTCAGTTGCGGCTTGGCAATTGAGAAAGGTCTCAAGGGATCTCATTTGGTGAAATCTTGAACTGGTATTTTGAATTATTTGTAAGAGGGTGTGCTTGTTTTGGAGTGACAGTTCAAGTTTTTGCTCTTTTTTAAGTTTTTCTTGCTAGTACTTGAAAAGGGTCCCAAGACAGCATACAGTTCTAATCTGTTTTTGAGGGAACTACTAGTGTCTAAACTGCCTTCCGTTGCCTGTCAAAACATGGCATCGATTTTTACTTGCAATATTTCACCTTATGTTGCATTAAATTCGGGAAATAAGCCCCGGTTCGGGGTGAGGGCTCAAAGTTTAGGTGGTGGTGATTCGACAGTATTGTCATCTGATGAGATTGTGGTAAATGGAACTTCTTTTGTTGGACCGAAAGAGAAGAATGGGGCTCTGATTGATGGAGGCAGTGGGGAGAAAGTTAAGAATGGCACTTTGATTGATGGAGGAAAAAATGGAAGGTTAAAGCCTACAATTGAGAAAAGGTGGGTGAAAGATGCTGTTTTCAAAGATTTGGAATTATTGTGGGATGATGGCCATGGGACCAAGACTGTGAAGGATTATCTTGATGGAGCCAAGGAGATTATTAAGCCTGATGGTGGGCCACCTCGGTGGTTTTGCCCTGCTGAGTGTGGGAAACCTTTAAAAGATTCACCAGTTCTTCTGTTTTTACCTGGTAATTTTTTGCCTGTTGAGATGAACTCTCAAGTTCAAATTGAAGTATTGCAAAAAAAGGAACACTCTTGACAGATGGACCGACTTTCTAGTTGATGAGTTTCTAGCTTCCTCAAAGTTATTTTGTTCTGTAAATTTTGATTAACTATTTCATTGCTATAAAATTATGTGTTAAGGTTAGGAGATAACAGAATGATGAATTGTTTTCTGGTATTTTTTTTTGTTTTTTGCAGGGCTTGATGGTGTTGGCTTGGGACTTGCTTTGCACCATAAAGCTCTTGGGAAGTAAGTTCTTTTATTTCTACCTCCATTACAAGTATTGAAGAATGAACTTGAAATATGTGCATACCTTCCTTGAAAATTTGGGTTTTCTCTGAATATACTTTTCAAAACATTCTTTCCTGTTGCCAGAATAATTTGCCAGTTGACAGTTCACATTAAGATGGTATAGTTTCTGCTTGTCAAAGCTGCTTGAGCTACTTATGATTTTCTGCACTCGTTATTTATAACAAAGGGATTCAACTTTTAAAGAATTGTTATGGATCTTAATCTTTCAATTTCATTGTTCTATCCCGCGTAATTGAATTCTTGGGGATTCTTATTTGTTCTGTCATTTTCAGTGCAGTTAAATAAATGATTTTACATTTGATTTTTGGAAAATTGCAGGGCATTTGAAGTTCGATGCCTTCATATTCCAGTGTATGATCGAACAACATTTGAAGGTATGGTCTTTCAAGGCCTCTAAATTCATCGATCTTCCTTTTTTTAATTATTATATAGCAATTCATTTGCATTGATAATTTAGCAAACGTTTTGAGTTGAGATTTCTTATGATAACATGACCAACCATGTGAAAATAGATTGACAACTAATTGGTAAAACAAGGTTTGTTTTATACATTACTTAAACACGTGTTTTTTGACCTTTTGATAATGCAAGGATTGCTGTATTTACTGCTTGTATGTCTCTAATTTCCAAATGCTTATTTTCTATGATTTAGGTAACACTTACACCTATTCGAATTAAAATATTTTAAAAAATATTCTGC